>Ga0209450_10000214_pt1 | contig 31790 bp, 22 predicted proteins | sample FrelakmetLWP11LW_FD_187149 | JGI IMG/M metagenome (GOLD analysis project Ga0209450, IMG submission 187149) | Freshwater lake sediment microbial communities from the University of Notre Dame, USA, for methane emissions studies - LWP11 LW (SPAdes)... | ecosystem: Environmental > Aquatic >...
CTGTTTGTATCAACACAGCGATAGCAAACATCACCTACTCGACAACCGGAGCAACGGGAGCGACAGTGACCGGCTTACCTGCCGGAGTTACCGGATCATGGGCAGCCAATGTTGTAACCATCAGCGGAACGCCGACAATATCAGGACCGTTCAATTATACAGTAACACTTACAGGTGGTTGCGGAACAGTCACAGCCAATGGAACAATAACTGTAACACCTGCTAACACGATCACTCTAACCTCATTACCGGCAACAACGAGCCAGACTGTTTGTATCAACACAGCGATAGCAAACATCACCTACTCGACAACCGGAGCAACGGGAGCGACAGTGACCGGCTTACCTGCCGGAGTTACCGGATCATGGGCAGCCAATGTTGTAACCATCAGCGGGACACCTACAGTATCAGGACCGTTCAATTATACAGTAACACTTACAGGTGGTTGCGGAACAGTAACCTCAACCGGTACAATAAATGTGACACCTGATAATACAATTACTCTGAGTTCAGCATCTGGTACTGATACACAGACCATAAATATTAATACACCTTTAACCAATATTACATATTCTACAACTGGAGCGACCGGAGCAACGATCAGTGGATTACCGGCCGGAGTGACGGGAACCTGGGCAGCCGATATTGTGACTATCAGCGGAATACCAACTGTTTCCGGAACATTTAATTACACTGTAACCCTGACTGGCGGTTGTGGAACCACCGCGGCCAGTGGTACTATCACGGTCACATCTGTATGTACGATTAGTATGACTTCCGGTGCAGGTACTGATGTTCAGACAGTTTGTATGAATACCCCAATCACTGATATTACATACGCAACTACCGGAGCTACCGGAGCAACTGTAACAGGTCTGCCGGCAGGTGTAACCGGTACATGGGCAGCCGGTGTTGTAACAATAAGCGGAACACCGACAGTGTCAGGCCCATTCAGTTATACCGTGGCACTTACGGGAGGTTGTGGAACGGTCACAGCTACCGGAACGATAACTTCTTCAGCGGATAACACAATCTCACTTACCTCCGGACCCGGTACAGACGGACAGACAGTCTGTCTGGGTAATCCTATAACCACAATAACATACATTACAACAGGGGCTACAGGAGCCAACTTCACAGGACTGCCCTCAGGCATGATGGTAAGCTGGGCAGGAAGTAACGTAACAATAAGCGGTACTCCTACTACTTCGGGGATCTATTCTTACATAATAAACCTGACAGGCGGTTGCGGAACAGTTACAACCACCGGGACAATAACAGTTGTCCCGATCAATACAATTACTCTGACATCGGCAGCAGGAACTGACAATCAGACTGCGTGCATTAATACGGCAATAACGAATATCACATATGCAACAGTAAGTGCAACCGGGGCAATAATAAGCAATCTGCCTGCAGGTGTAACAGGTAGCTGGGCAGCAAATACCGTGATCATCACAGGGACGCCAACAGTTTCAGGTACATTTAATTATACTATTGATCTTACCGGAGGTTGCGGTACGATATCGACAACAGGCACTATAATAGTATCACCTGACAACACTGTCACACTTACTTCTGTTCCCGCAACTGCAGCACAGACAGTGTGTATAAATACTGCATTAACAGACATTACTTATGCGACTACCGGAGCTACGGGAGCAGGAGTAACAGGTTTACCGGCCGGAGTTACAGGAAGCTGGGCAGCAGGTATAGTTACAATTTCCGGAACGCCGACGGCTTCAGGTATATTTAATTATACTGTCACCCTGACAGGCGGTTGTGGAACGGTCACAACAGCAGGTACAATTACGGTATCACCTGATAACACGATAGTACTTTCATCAGCTGCAGGAACTGATGCACAGACGCTATGCATCAATACTGCCTTAACGAACATCAGCTATGCTACGACCGGTGCAACCGGAGCCAATGTTACCGGACTTCCAGCCGGATTAACAAGTACCTGGGCAGCAAACGTCGTGACTATCAGCGGAACACCTACAGCTTCGGGTACATTCAGCTATACTGTGACACTTACCGGTGGCTGCGGGATCGTTACATCGACAGGTACAATAACAGTTACCCCTGACAACACAATAACCCTTACTTCAATTGCGGGTTCAGATGCACAGACAGTATGTATAAATACTGCAATCACTAATATCACATACGCCACCACAGGTGCCAGCGGAGCTACTCTCAGCGGTTTACCGGGTGGAGTAACGGGCAGCTGGGCAGGAGATGTGGTAACAATAAGCGGAACGCCGGCAGTATCAGGCTTATTCACTTATACCATTGACCTGACAGGAGGATGTGGAACTGTATCCACAACAGGAACATTGACCGTATCACCTGTTAACACCATCACCCTGACATCCGGAGCCGGAACCGAAGCACAGACAGTATGCATCAATACTGCAATAACTACTATTACATATTCTACAACAGGTGCCACAGCAGCCACTGTTACAGGCTTGCCTGCAGGTGTCAGCGGCTCATGGGCAGCTGATATTGTAACAATAAACGGCACGCCAACTGTTTCAGGCACATTTGCCTACACCATTGATCTTACCGGAGGTTGTGGTACAATATCCACAAACGGTTCAATAACTGTTAATCCGGACAACACCATTACATTTACTTCGGGAGCCGGTACAGACAATCAGACGGTTTGCATCAATACTGCAATCACAAACATCACCTATGCCACTACAGGTGCAACCGGAGGAAGTGTTGCAGGATTGCCAGCAGGTGTTAATGGCTTGTGGGCGGCTGATGTTTTAACGATAAGCGGTTCACCAGCTTCTTCAGGATTATTTAATTACACTGTTAACCTTACAGGTGGCTGCGGAACAGCAACTTCCACGGGAACACTAAATGTTACACCTGATAATACAATAGCTCTTACTTCTGCTGCAGGTACTGACGCTCAGACGTTATGCATCAACACTGCAATTACGGACATAACTTATTCAACAACAGGTGCTACCGGAGCAACAGTCAGCGGATTACCCACAGGAGTTTCGGGAAGCTGGGCATCTAATGCAGTAACCATTACAGGAACCCCGACAGTATCCGGTACATTCAATTACACTGTGACACTTACCGGAGGATGCGGAAGCGTAACGGCTGCTGGAACTATAAATGTCTCGGCTGTGAATACGATCACTCTTACTTCAGGAGCAGGTACAGATAACCAGACTATCTGCCTGGGTGATCCGATTGTTACGATCACCTATGTCACTACCGTTGCAACCGGTGCCAACTTTACAGGACTTCCGGTAGGGATGACTGTAGCATGGGCAGCAAATGTTGTAACAATCAGCGGAACACCTGCAAACTCCGGAGTCTTTGCATATCAGATCGACCTGACAGGAGGATGCGGAACTGTTTCCACCAGCGGTACTTTAACGGTATTGCCGGCAAACACAACAACCCTGACTTCGGCTGCGGGAACCGATACCCAAAACGCTTGTATCAATACACCTATAACAGATATAAATTATTCTACTACGGGAGCAACCGGAGCAACATTTGCAGGACTGCCGGCAGGAGTTACAGGCAGCTGGTCTGCTGGCATTGTCACTATCAGCGGAATCCCGACTGTTTCCGGAATATCCAATTACACCGTTACACTTACAGGAGGTTGCGGGGTAGTCACGGCAAATGGTACAATTACAGTTTCAAACGACAATACGGTAGCTCTCAGCTCAGTTGCAGGAACTGATAACCAGACTATTTGCGAAGGCAGCGTTTTATCTGACATAACCTATGCGACAACTGGAGCAACAGGAGCCACTGTTACAGGACTTCCTGCCGGATTGACCGGAAGCTGGGCTGCAGATGTGGTGACAATCAATGGGACACCTTCTGAATCCGGGACATTTAATTACATTGTAACACTGACAGGAGGTTGCGGAACAGCTTCAGCAAACGGAACAATAAACATTACTGCAGCTCTTCCAGTTAGCGTTTCAATTGCAGCCGATGCAAATCCTGTATGTGCAGGCACTGCTGTTAACTTTATTGCTGCACCTGTCAACCAGGGAACCACACCAGCTTACCAGTGGCAGGTCAATGGAGTTAATGCCGGAATTGACAGCATAGGATTTAGCTATATTCCTGTCAATAACGACACAATAACTGTAATCCTGACCTCGAGTGAAGTATGTACTTCTGCAAATCCTGATACTTCTGCATCGGTCATAATGACTGTGCATGATCTGCCGGTTGGCTCAACCACTGTAACTGATATTGCCTGCTTTGGCCAATCCACAGGATCCGTTGACCTGACAATGACAGGAGGAGTATTGCCATTAACTTTCCTCTGGAACAATGGAGCAATAACCGAAGACCTCACAGCGGTGATCGCCGGAATTTATTCAGTGACAATCACTGATGGAAACAATTGTACTCTGGTTGTATCCGATACTATTAAAGAACCTGCTTCAGCACTTTCAGGCGCAATTACAGCTCAGGTAAATGTCTCAATATTTGGAGGCAATGACGGAAGTGTTACGGTAGATGGATCGGGTGGAACTCCTCCTTATCTTTATAGTCTCGATGGAGGAGCATACCAGGCTTCAGGTACATTCGGTTCACTCACAGCAGGAAATTATACTGTAACTGTTCAGGACCTCAACCTGTGCAGCATCGATGTACCCGTTACAATCACCCAACCCTTCATACCATTGACTGGAGCTATAACCTCCCAGACTGATGTTCTCTGCTTTGGAAATTCGACAGGAAGTGTTACGGTTACAGGTATCGACGGAGTGGCACCTTATGAATATAGTCTCAACGGAGGCACATACCAGTCATCAGGAACATTTAGTTCACTGATAGCCGGAACATATACTGTTACCATAAGAGATGCCTATTTGAACACATACGACGTACCTGTTACAATTGCGCAACCCGTAGCAGCACTGTCGGTTGCAACATCCAAAGATGATGTGAATTGCAACGGCAGTTCTGATGGTATTGCGATTGCACTGGCATCGGGAGGAACAGGGGTCTACGTTTATTCATGGAATACAACTCCCGTACAGGTTGCCGATACTGCAACAGGGCTTAACCCGGGCATATATACAGTTACCGTTACAGATGCAAATGCATGTACGATTACTGCCGATGTTACAATAACAGAACCGGCAGTATTAACTATGGAAGCATCTTCCACTGAAGCCAAATGTCCGGATTCCAATGACGGCTCAGCCACACTTGAAATCTCAGGCGGAACTGCGCCTTATTCGGTGATCTGGCTTAACAGCAATGAAACCACTACTGTTAGGAACAACCTTCTTCCCGGAACTTATAGTGCGATAGTAACAGATGCAAACGGATGTGCAGCATCTGCCAGCACTATTGTCGGCTTCATCGGCACTTTCGATTGCGTTGTTATTCCTCCGGTTCTGACACCTGATCCGGCTGACGGATATAATGACGAATGGATAATAAGGAATATCCACATCTATCCGAATGCCGAGATCAAGGTCTATTCAAGATGGGGTAAGCTTATCTACCACACTAAGAATCCTTCTGCAGAGCCATGGAAGGGCAGGTACTCAAACGGGACCCTGGTACCGACCGATTCGTACCGTTATATTCTGGATTTGCACGACGGCTCTCAGGTAAGATCTGGTGTTATAAGTGTGATAAGGTAATAATCTGATAATATGATGATAAGATATATGAGATCTCCAAAGAGTTTATTATCGCTGATTTTGCTGAGCTTCCTCTGCAGTGCATCCCTGGCGCAGCAGGTTCCCATGTACAGCCAGTATATCATGAACGGATACCTGGTCAATCCCTCTTTTGCAGGACGTGATGGCTATACTACGGTGACACTTACAACGCGTGAACAGTGGATTGGACTGGATCAATCGCCGGCTACATATGCCGCAAGCTTTCAGACCCGCATTCTTAAGAACAGCTATATTTCAAAAGCAACATCAGTGAAGAAAAAACTGGTGAGACCTACCAAGGGTGGAAAGGTAGGCCTTGGCGGGTATATCTTCAGTGATCATAACGGGATAATGAGGAGAACAGGATTCCAGTTCATGTACGCTTACCATATTCCCATGAAGCAGATAGCCGGATACCCAAGTGATCTGGCATTCGGCCTTGCATTCACAGGCTACCAGTTTGCAATTAATACGGAAAACTTCCTCATTGACGCGTATGATGAGAACGATCCCTTCCTGAATAACTATGACAGATCTGTCTTCATACCTGATTTTAACTTTGGAGCGAGCTTCACAACCGCAAAATATTATGCAGGTTTTGCGATGACAAATCTTCTGAGAGGTACCTTGATGTTTGCAGATACAACAGCGATAAACAGAAACGAACTGGGACATTTTTACCTGACGGGAGGCTATAAATTTGACCTGGCTCCGGACTGGATACTGGAGCCTTCCGCCTTCATTAAATCCTCCGACATATTCTCGAGAACTTTCCAGGCCGACATCACTGCAAGAGTTTATTATAAGAATGATTATTGGATTGGATTGTCGTACAGAACGAATAATGCGGTGATACTTTTATTTGGATTCAAATACGACAGGTTCCATCTTGGGTATGCTACCGATTTTTCTCTGACCGACCTGAGAAAACAAAGCCTTGGAACTCACGAGCTTACACTTGCGGTAAAATTTGGCGAAAGCGCCAGGAGATACCGCTGGATCAACGCGTTCTGATGTAGTATTAATAAATATGTCAAAAGGTAATGTAACAAAAGTTACAGTTACCCTGTCGCTGCTGTTATTGTCATTATCTGAGGGATATCCCCAGGATCTGATTACCGGTCCTGTAAGGCTCATGTTCTATAATGCCGAGAACCTTTTTGATATAAGCGACGATCCGGTAACTGAAGATGATGAATTCCTGCCTGGTGGATTAAGGAGGTGGAATTCTATTCGTTACAGTAAGAAAATAAGCTCTCTTTATAAAACGATTGTGGCTGCGGGAGAGTGGGATCCGCCTGCAATAGTTAGCTTATATGAAATAGAGAACAGGAATGTCCTTGAAGATCTGATTTACGGGACCAATCTGGCCAAATATGAATATGGCATTCTGCATGAGGATTCTCCAGATCCAAGGGGAATTGATGTTTGTTTAATTTACAGAAAAGACCTGGTGGCTATACCAGACAGCAGGTATTTCATTCCCAAAGATTCAGGAGATATTCCCTTCAGAACCAGAAGTGTACTCTATGCAAAATGCATTATATTGGGTGATACCATACATTTATTCATAAATCACTGGCCATCGAGAAGGGGAGGAGTGCTGGCTGGAGAAGAGCAGAGGCAGAAAATTGCTGAAATGCTGAAGGAGAAGGCAGATTCAATTTTTTTTACAGAGGGGACGGATACTGAGATAATATTTGCCGGCGATTTTAATGCTGTTCCGGAAGATGAAGTAATAAGTTCATTGACAAAGAAATATAAATCCGGACTTACAATGGTTAATCTTTCTGATGCACTTAATATAGGATCAGGAACTTACAGGTATCAGGGAACATGGGAGATGATCGACCAGGTGCTCGTCTCAGAGGGTTTGCTAAAAGGGAACAGAGGTTTTGTGACGGAAAGTGGTTCCCTGAAGATCTTTATGGCCGGATTTCTTCTCCGGGAAGATCCAATTTACCCGGGTCATAGCCCATATTCTACATATCACGGATACAAGTATCAGGGAGGGTACAGCGATCATCTTCCGGTATTGCTCGACCTCAGTGTGAGGAAGATCTTCTGACAGGTTTAAGGCCGATCTCTTTTCCTTTCTCAAGCATCAGCTTCCGGGCCGCTTCGTGTTCGTTTGGAATAATCCCGTCAAGAATTGCTTCCCGAATGGCCTTCTTGATTACCCCTACCTCTTTGCCCGGACTGATACCAAAAGTGGTTATTATCTCTGTCCCGTCGATAGGAGGCTGGAAATTTCTTATCGCATCCTTTTCCTCTATCTCTCTGAGCTTTTTCCTGACGAACCTGAAATTCTCAAGGTGTCTTGTTTTCTTTTCCTCGTTTTTTGAAGTGATGTCCGCTTCGCATAATGCCATCAGGTCATCAATATCATCTCCTGCTTCAAAGAGCAGTCTTCTTATTGCTGAATCGGTTACCTCTTCCTGCGACAAAACTATAGGACGCAAATGCAGGTCGACTAGCTTTTGCACATACTTCATCCTGTCATTTGATGGAAGCTTGAGACTCCTGAAAATGGATGGTATCATCTTTGAACCGATGAACTCATGCCCATGAAATGACCAGCCGGCATCTGGAGTATATTTTTTTGTTACAGGTTTGGCAATGTCATGGAGCAGGGCTGCCCACCTGAGCCATATGTTATCCGAGTGCTTTGAAATATTGTCAAGAACTTTAATGGAGTGATGAAAATTGTCCTTGTGGGCTTTCCCTTCCTTTTTTTCGACACCCTTCAGATTATCAAGCTCGGGAAAAATAAGGCGAAGGAGTCCCGATTTTTCAAGCAGAATAAAACCTGAGGATGGGTGTTCACTCATTATTATCTTATTCAGCTCGGTAATTATCCTCTCTTTTGATACAATGCTTATACGTCCGGCATTTTCCCTTATCGATATAAAGGTTTTTTCTTCAATGTTGAAGTTCAGCTGTGTGGCGAACCTTATTGCCCTCATCATTCTGAGCGGATCGTCGGAAAACGTACGGTCAGGGTCGAGAGGAGTACGGATAATTTTGTTTTTCAGATCGCTAAGACCATCGAATGGATCAAGGAATTCACCAAAGGACTCTTCATTCAGGCTAATAGCCATTGCATTTATAGTGAAATCCCTTCTCTCCTGGTCATCCTTTAGCGTACCGTTTTCGACCGCAGGTTTCCTTGAACCCCTGCTGTATGATTCCTTTCTTGCACCTACGAATTCGATTTCATAATCACCACTACGGAACATGGCTGTACCGAAATTCTTAAAGATGCTTACTTTTATTCCGGGATGAATCCTCTTTGCTGCTTTTTTTGCTACGTCTATACCGCTTCCCAGCACCACAACGTCAATATCCTTTTCACTGTGTTCCCTCTTCAAAATGCAATCTCTTACCCATCCCCCTATAACATAAGCCTTCACTTTCTCAGCAGAAACCACATCTGAAAGAGTTTTGAAGATTTTGTCATTTAGACATATATACATATATAGATATGACAATTTGTTTGTAAATCCTGACAAAGTTACAATTATTAGCCAATTTTGAGTAAATTATGATCCACTGGCTCTTATGGCATAAAGATTGACTGCAATCAAACAATTATGATTCTGAGATGTTTAATCTTATAAAAAAATTATGACAGAACATTTGACAAAAGAAACCTTTTTAAGCAAGGTATTCGATTACGAAAAGAACAAGGAATGGAAATTTGAGGGCACTAAACCCTGCATTATCGATTTTTATGCTGACTGGTGCGGTCCATGCAAAATGGTAGCTCCTGTCCTTGAAGAACTTGCAAATGATTTTGATGGGAAAATGGATGTTTTTAAGGTGAATACCGAGCAGGAGCAGGAACTCGCATCGGTTTTTGGTATCAGGAGTATCCCTTCATTCCTTTTCGTCCCGATTGAAGGTCAGCCTCAGATGGCAATGGGTGCTCTTCCAAAGGAAACCTTTGTTAAAGCATTCAAGGATGTTCTTGGTGTTGAGAAATAGACGATTCGTCAAAAAAACGTTAATTATGCTTAAAAAAGCGGATTTTATTGAAACATTCAATGGATCTGCTTCGTATAAATAAGAAAGGTAGAAACCGAACAGGTTACATGATTTTTTTCATGGATTTAGGTTTAGGGTAGCAGTAAATCAGGGCTTCGGTCCTGATTTACTTCTTTATACCAGGTCCTTGAAGATACTGTTTATCTCCTCCTCAGTTGTATGCAGCTTCTTCTGACACTGTCTTATCAGCTCTGAAGCTCGCTTTACTTCAATAGCCAGCTTATCTACATCCAGGTCGCCGCTTTCGATCTTCTGCAGGATCTTTTCGATTTCACCGACCGCAACAGTAAATGAGAATTCTTTCTTTGGCATAAGATACTTTTTAATTCTTTAAACCCACCCCAACCCCTCCCAGGAGGGGCTTTTAATAGATCAAACTTTCTTTTTACTAATCACTTTACTATTGATCATTCCATCATTAAACCTTGTATCAATAACATCATCAACACAAACCTCAGACACGCTTTTGATCAGCCTGCCTTTATAAGTTGTTATCGAATATCCTCTTCTGAGCACATTCTCCGGATCCAGGATGCCAAGAGTATTTCCCAGCACTGACATCCTGGTTTTTAATTTTTCCAGGAGGTTCATTGTACTCTTTATCAGATCACCCCTGTGCCTGTCAACCATCAGTTTCTTCACTGAAGCGATTGCTCCTGCTGCAGAGATCATTTTGATCCTGAGTGATTCAATAAGGCTTCTGTTTTCTTCGATTGCCGACCGTGTTATTTCATTTATTTCCAGGATCATTTCGTTGAGTCTGGCTTCGGTATTTGCTGTTCGCTCGATCAGAAAATCGGCGACTGCAGTCGGAGTCTTGAGTGCCTGGCTCGCGACTAAATCCGTCACGGAAAGGTCCTTCTCATGGCCAATCCCCGTTATTACCGGAATCGGAAACTGAGTGATGTGAAATGCGATATTATAATTGTCGAACCAGCTCAGATCACTTTGTGAGCCACCTCCCCTGATAATCGCCACTACATCAAACAGACCGGGATGATCAGCGATCCTGTCAAGAGCAGAAATAACACTTTGTTCTGTTTCAGTTCCCTGCATTACAGTTTCGAACAGGGCAGTATAAAAGATGTACTGGTAGCTGTTTCCTTTAAGGTGACTGAGAAAATCACTGTAACCGGCTGCATTTTCAGATGAGATTACTGCAATTCTTTGGGGAAGGAGCGGGAATCCGAGCTCCCTGTTCATTGAAATTACCCCCTCTTCCCCGAGCCTCCTGATTATCATCTGTCTTTTCAGGGCCATTTCACCTATGGAGTATGAAGGATCGATATCGGAAATCACCAGGCTGAGCCCGTATAATTCGTGATACTCAACTTTTATCCTTACAAGTATCTTCATTCCCTCCCTGAGGGACTCTCCGGTAGCATCCTTAAAGAATGAGCTCAAAAATCTGTAGCGGTTGCTCCATATTACAGCTCTGACCCTTGATTTGACATTCTTTTCATCAGGTTGCTTCTCAATAAGTTCAAGATAACAATGGCCGGCATAATTCTCCTTTATTTCCGATATCTCAGCCGTTACCCAATAGAAATCGGGCAATGCCATATACAGGGAATCCTTTATTACCTGCTGCAGCTCTGTCAGTGAAAGCTTTTCATCCATGATCAGTCGTTCAGCTTAATTATCTTGTATTTAAAGGTCCCTGTTCCGGTTTTAAGCCTGACAAAATAGATACCCTGTTTCATGTTATTCAGGGCTGTGAGCCTGAGGCTTCTTCCTGCATAATCCCCAAAGTCCTTTTTGAAGATCGTAGTCCCTGCCGAGGTTACAACCTCTGCAACAATATGACCCGGATCCTCACTGAAGATAAATTCAATTTCACCCCTGGTCGGGTTAGGACCCACTGTCGATCCGTTTTCAGGGACAACAAGATGAATATTCTGCAGTAATTGCAGGGCCTTCGACATATCCGGTATCCCATAACCATAAAGCGAGTCAGGAGAATTGAATCTGTCGGCAGATGAATGAAGAGCATTGATAATTTGAATATTATTAGCTTCCGGTACTGCTTCCATCAGGCATGCAGCCATTCCGCTCAATACAGGACATGAAAACGACGTGCCGCTCGATCTTGCCAGTTGTGTTTCGGAGGACTGAATAACAATGCTTACCCCAAGCGCTGAGTTATCAGGCTTTACCTGTCTGTCGGCTGAAGGTCCTGCTGATGAAAAGGCTGAAATTAAATTGTTTCCGTCTACTGCTCCTGCGGCAAGGACACTGTCCCCGTCAGAAGGAGCAATTATCCGCAGCCATGTCTTGTTCCTTTCATTTCCCGCGCTGTTAACAACAAGCATCCCCTTTGAAGCTGCAATATCGGCGGCACGGGTTACGAAAGCAGTATTGCCGTCGAGGTCAGAATATTTATAGCTCATAAAAATATCATCAAAGGTGCAATATCCAAGAGACGAGGATATTATATCGGCACCTGCACTGTCGGCAAACTCAGCACCGGTAGCCCAGAAATCCTCCTCTACAGGGAATTCACTTGATACGTCTTCAGTTCTGAGGAGAAGAAAATCAGCATCCGGTGCAGTACCACGTATCGCTCCGCTGATCTGCCCGGTAAGAACTGACAGAACAGATGTACCATGTGTATGATAGCTGTAGACATATTGGTTCCTGTTTACGAAATCATAGGTGTATTTTATCCCATTCCGGTTCCGGAGTGCAGCAAGCGAAGTTGCTTTGTCAGCATAAGTGAAACCTCCGTCAAGTACTGCAATGAGTATGCCGGTTCCATCATATCCTGAATTATGGAGAGGGTATCCGTTCACCATCGTTATATGCCGATCGTACGAAGGAGATTCAGCATTGGTAGTAGTAATATCCAGCTTTTCTGAGTGTTGGCTTTTAGCGTTGTTTTTGACAACTTTAACCTCTGATACGAATGGCAGGGCCAGGACAGGAGCAGTATTTGCCGAGGCAGTTGTTTTGAAAAGAGCAGTATTCATCCATTTAGATGTGCAATGCAGTTTGAATCCCAGTGCAGACACCTGTCTGATATACTCATCGAATACGGGAAGATCACGGTAATCAGGGGCTTCAATACCAGATTTCGCCCTTCGGTCAATTGCTCTCTGCGAGAGAAGCTCAGATGCAGTGTAGCTTGTGGGTGAGTTAGCCCCTTTGTCCCTGAAATAGACCCGGTAGAAAAATGTATATATCTGAGCTTCTGATGGAAGGCTTGAAGAAATGAATAAGATGGCAAGGAGGATCCCGGCCCGGCTTCTCTTGAAAGGTCCGATCATATTCATTATCTTAGCTTACCTTATCTGTTCTTTTCAGGGTCCGATATCTTTCCTGAGTTTTTCTCAATCTTGTCGAAGAATCTGGCAACATCATCCTCTATTTGCCGGTCTTTTGTGACGCCGTCCACATAGTTGATCTCATATTTCAGGACTCCTTTATCGTTGAAGACCTGCCATTTGCCATCACGCATGTTCTTTTTATAGGTGCCGGAGTATTCGGGTTTCCCGTTACTGTACCAGGATTCAAATTTCCCGTTCAGCTCCCCGTGAAGATAAAATGATTTCATCAATAATTTCCCGTTCTGATGATATTGGAGCCATTCCCCTTCCCGGACGCCTTTAACATAATTTACCTTTTCCGCCAGTGTGCTGTCGGGATAATATCTAAGGGAAGGACCATTCCTGATATTCTTAGAATAGATTTCTTCATTCAGAAGATATCCGCGTATGTTCGACGAATAAAATCTCCATTTTCCTTCCTTAAGCTGATCGACATATCTGCCTTTGGATGAAATGAAACCATTTGGATGAAATATTGTTGCATCAGCTTCCCTGCTGTCGGTGCTGTAAACAAGGATCGATTTTAATGTATTGTTGGAATTGTACCTCCTGAATTCACCAACAGGTTTGTCGTTATTGAAGGTGCCTTCATACAGGATGTTACCGTTAGGATATTTTTTTATCCAGCGCCCTTGTTTCCTTCCCTGCTGATCGGTTTTATTCAGGTCTGGCTGTAGCTGAGCAGTGGCAATGGTTGGAAGAGCCAGGAGCAAAACTATTGTTATAATCTTCAGTTTCATGGAAGATGAACGAAATTATCCTTGTAAAAGTACAAAAATCAGTCCAAATTATGACTTGTTAAAAACCCTTAGTGCTCTTTATGATTTTCCTTGGTGCTCTTTGTGGTTAAGTAAAAATTCTTTTTAACCACAAAGGAACACAAAGTACACACGAAGAGCACAAAGAAGAAAAAAAGGGACGCTGGTAAACGTCCCTAAATTCATATATATTTATTTGACTTCCTCGAAATCGACATCTGTTACTTCGTCGTTTCCGGGTTTTGAGCTTCCTCCGGTCGGTCCAGGACCCGGTTGGTCAGGACCCGGCTGGGATGCACTCTGACCTGAGGACTGGGCTGTCTTGTACATTTCTTCCGAAGCTGCCTGCCAAACAGCATTGAGCTCGGCAAGTGCCTTGTCAATAGCAGCTACATCCTGGCTTTTATGTGCTTCCTTGAGTTTTGCAAGAGCCATTTCGATAGCCGGTTTCTTGTCTGCAGGGAGCTTGTCTCCAAACTCTTTGAGCTGCTTCTCTGTGGTGAAGATCATGCTGTCGGCCGTGTTGACCTTATCGACTTTTTCGCGGGCTTTACGGTCAGATTCCTCATTAGCCTTGGCTTCATCACGCATTCTCCGTATCTCTTCATCGCTTAGTCCTGATGATGCTTCGATCCTTATTCTCTGCTCCTTGCCTGTGCCCCTGTCTTTAGCAGTAACATGCAGTATACCATTGGCATCGATGTCGAATGTAACTTCGATCTGAGGAATGCCTCTCGGGGACGGTGGAATGCCATCGAGGTGGAAGCGGCCTATAGTTTTATTTCCCACAGCCATTGGTCTCTCTCCCTGGAGAACATGTATCTCTACTGAAGGCTGGCTGTCGGCGGCTGTTGTGAAAACCTCGGTCTTCTTGGTAGGGATGGTCGTGTTTGACTCAATAAGCCTGGTCATAACACCGCCCATGGTTTCAATACCGAGTGAAAGAGGAGTGACATCGAGAAGAAGCACATCCTTTACTTCGCCGGTAAGAACGCCACCCTGAATAGCTGCACCTACTGCAACTACTTCGTCGGGGTTCACGCCTTTTGAAGGAGTCTTGCCGAAGAATTTTTCAACAAGCTGCTGAATGGCAGGTATACGGGTTGATCCGCCAACGAGAAGTACCTCATTAATATCGGATATTTTGAAGCCTGAATCATTAAGCGCCTTCTGGCAGGGTTCTATACATGCCTGGATCAGCTTGTCGCAGATCTTTTCGAACTGTGCACGGGTGAGCGTCTTAACAAGGTGCTTTGGAATACCGTCAACAGGCATTATATAAGGAAGATTGATCTCTGTAGATGTTGAACTTGAAAGCTCTATCTTGGCTTTTTCAGCAGCTTCCTTCAGTCTCTGAAGCGCCATAGGATCTTTCCTGAGGTCGAGGCCTTCTTCCCTGAGGAACTCTTCAGCCAGCCAGTCGATGATAAGATGATCGAAGTCGTCACCACCAAGGTGTGTATCACCATTAGTTGATTTAACTTCGAAAACGCCATCACCAAGCTCGAGTATTGAAATATCAAATGTTCCGCCTCCAAGGTCGAACACAGCTATCTTTAGATCCTGTGATTTCTTGTCAAGTCCGTATGCCAGCGAGGCTGCTGTCGGCTCGTTAATGATCCTTTTTACATTCAGTCCTGCTATTTCGCCGGCTTCTTTGGTTGCCTGGCGCTGTGAGTCACTGAAATAGGCCGGAACTGTTATAACTGCGTCAGTAACTTCCTGTCCGAGGTAATCTTCGGCAGTTTTTTTCATTTTCTGAAGGATCATTGCTGAAATCTCCTGGGGTGAATACATCCTGTCGTCGATCTTGACACGCGGTGTGTTATTATCGCCTTTTACTACAGTATATGTTACCCTTTTTATTTCGGTGTTCAGTTTTTCATAAGGTTCACCCATGAATCTCTTGATGGAATAAACGGTCTTTTTGGCATTGGTGATGGCCTGGCGTTTAGCCGGGTCGCCTACCTTGCGTTCGCCGTTCTCTACAAATGCAACAATTGAAGGTGTGGTTCTTTTACCTTCACTGTTGGGGATAACCACTGGCTCATTGCCTTCCATTACAGCAACGCATGAATTGGTGGTTCCCAGGTCTATACCTATTATCTTTCCCATTTTATGTTGTTTTAATTTTTTTTAAATGATACAGGTATTCTGCAATGATTATGCCATTTAAAATATGTGACAAAACGGCAGTTTTTTCGTACAAGATAAGAAGCAGATTTAGGCAATAGTCCTACTGTAATGATTCGCTTTAAACTAGGTGTGATGCTGTATAAAAGGCTCTGCACGAGCCAAATCACTACTAAGTTCTCATTGAGTCTTGGTTTTAAGCTTAGAGGAGAAGAAATCTCCGGCAAAAGAATTTATCTGAAATATCTTTCATCTTATCCAAATAAGTAACTTTGACACAGGGTAATTAATTAAAGCGAATTATGTCGATACATAAAATTGTCAGGAAGGTTACGACTCATGTTCTTAATGAGATGAAGCTCAGGGGCGAGAAGATTGCCATGCTAACTGCCTATGATTATTCTATAGCCAGGATACTCGATGAGGCTGAGATTGATGTGATCCTTGTCGGCGATTCGGCATCGAACGTGATGGCAGGTTTCGACACCACTCTGCCTATCACTCTCGACAATATGATCTATCATGCTGCTTCTGTGGTAAGGGGAGTAAAAAGAGCATTGGTTGTCGTCGATCTGCCTTTCGGAACCTACCAGGGCAACTCCAAGGAGGCACTTGCATCTTCGATAAGGATTATGAAGGAGACAGGCGCTTCAGCCGTTAAGCTTGAAGGAGGACAGCAGGTCGTTGAATCGATCGAGAGAATCCTCTCGGCAGGCATCCCGGTAATGGGGCATCTGGGTCTCACTCCACAGGCTATCCACAAGTTTGGCACATACGTGGTAAGAGCAAAGGAGGAAGAGGAAGCGCGCCGACTGATGGAAGATGCAAAGCTGCTTGAGCAGACAGGATGCTTTGCAATTGTTCTCGAGAAAATTCCTGCCAGGCTGGCCGAAGAGGTGACAGGAAGCCTTAAGATCCCCATAATAGGCATTGGGGCCGGTGCAAAAACCGACGGACAGGTTCTTGTATTGCATGATATGCTTGGGATCACAACAGAATTCTCCCCCAGGTTCCTGCGCAGGTATCATAACCTTCATGACGAAATCAAGGGTGCTGTGCAGAATTATATTAATGATGTGAGAACGCTGCAGTTTCCCAACGAAAAGGAACAATATTAAATAATTGCGGATTACGAATTGCGGATTGCGGATTGAAGATTATGCCAGAAATTCTTTACGAGGACAATCATATTATTGCCATTAACAAAAAGGCCTCCGATCTGTCTCAAGGGGACAAGTCGGGAGATGAATCGCTCGATTCGGAGGTTAAAAAATATATTGCCCGCAAATACAACAAGCCCGGAGATGTATTTCTTGGAGTTGTGCACAGGCTCGACAGGCCTGTCAGCGGGGTTATACTTTATGCCCGCACTTCAAAAGCTCTCTCCAGACTTAACGAGATGTTCAGGAGCACCGAAGTGAAGAAGACATATCTTGCCATTGTAAAGGAGAGACCTCCGGAAGACCAGGCAACCATCACACATTTTCTGAAAAAGAATGAAAAGCAGAACAAAACATTTGTTTATGATGATGAGGTGAAGGAGTCAAAGAAGGCCAGTCTGTCATACCGTGTTGCAGGCCGCTCTGACCGCTATTACCTGCTGGAGGTGGAGCTCCATTCAGGCCGTCATCACCAGATTAGGGCGCAGCTGGCGAAGATAGGCTGCCCCATAAAAGGAGATCTGAAATATGGTTTTCAGCGGTCGAATGAAGACGGCAGCATCAGCCTGATGGCAAGGAAGATCGAATTCATTCACCCTGTGAAAAAGGAGAAGATAGTTATTACCGCTCCTTTTCCGGAAGGGGATATCTGGAAAGTTTTCCGGAATGCCGGGGTATAAAACAAAAAGGTGATGTTTTGAAGCACCACCTCCCCCTGACACTCTGGTCAGCCTCCCCTACATGCTGGCTCCTCCCTAAAATTGCCCCAGGGCAATTTCTTTACGTTCGGCCCCCTCTGAAGAGGACGAGAAAGTGAAGCATTTTAAAACAGTAGTTTCCCCTCCTTTAACAGGCTACCTTTTATACGTATATCTTTCAGCTAAATTTATAAAGAGCTTCAGATTGTGAAAAAAGTTGTTCTCTTTCAGGAAAACTTTAAGTCATACTTTGTGATCGAAGAATTCAGTAATACACAAAAGTGAGAAATATTGGCGATGCCGGAGGCATCCAAGTCTAATAACCATGGTCACATCCATGGTATCTGAGCAGGTACAATTTACAACACCGGCGGTGTTGAAGAATCTCATATAAACAAATAATCTTCATTATAATCAACATCATTCTCTTTTAACAACCTGATTAATTCATCTTTGAATGAGATTGTTTTATGATGCTCAGCCTGATTTTTAACATAATTGATCAAGATATTTTTACTTGAAATGTGATAGGTAAATCCGCTGTATCCAACCTGCCACCCCGGGAAATTCAGAAATAATGTTCTCTCCCTGAGTATCATTGCATGAGTTGCTTCTTTAATGTCCTTAATGAGATATGCAGGACAGATTGCTGGATGAATGTGTGTAATAATATGAACATGATTACTTGCACCGCCTACAATATAGGAGTGACAGGATTTCTTTTTTAATACTCCTGCAATGTACCCAAATAAGATATCCTGATTTTCTGATGAAAGGAATGGTAAATGGCCTTTACTGCCAAATACAAGCTGATACAAGAACTGAGTATAAGTCGACATATTTTCCACATTTAGCACGAGAATAAAATTAAGCAAATAATCTTAGATTCACAACTTCAACCACCTCCGGGGTTGATAAATTTTGTGTCGATTTACCTCGGATGTAACCGAGGTTATTAGACTTAAAAGCCTCCGGCTTTAATCGCCATTCATAGTAACATTTTGGATGTAACCGGGATTATTAGACTTACAAGCCCCGTTGAAGCGTGGCAGGCTCTCCCCCAGGGAACAGAAGATCCTTCGCCGGATACTTTCGCAAAAGGTTCGGTAATCAAAACGCTTGGAGTAACAGAATGGGGATTGAGAAAAAGGGTTGGGATTCCTCGCGTTACTCGGAATTCAGAATGAAGTCCCGGGAAATCGGGACGAAATGAGGAATCTCCATCTTTTAGTACAAATTAAAAAAGATGAGCCGGCATAACCGGCTCGTCCTCAGGAATGAACATTAAAGCATCGGAACTTATTTTTTTGCCTTGACATCAAGCTTGTCTTCAATCAGCTTAATTATTTCTTTAGCCTTGGCTTCATCGTTGCTTTCCACTGTCACAACAACACCATCTTTTGCAATTACATATTTGGACATATCGGTATCGGCATCATCATTGGATGAAATTGTCACATGAAAGGTCTTCCCATCCTTATCTTCCCATACTGCATCATTGCCGCCTGTCGATTTTACAATAACATGCTTTTCTGTTTTTTCGTTCTTTACATCAGCACCAGCCTGGACATAGACATGCTGTTTGTTGCCTGCAGGCCGGGTAATAGTCCATTCTCCGTCATCACCTGACATTACGATCACCTCTTTCTCCATTGTTTCCGTTCCCTCATCATCAACAATGCTGGTTACATATATATTTCCCTTTCCTTCCTCAGTTTTTATTCTGGTTGTTACTGATCCGGGTGTTTCGAAATAAATAACCTTTCCGTTCTTAAGAGCTATGGAATCAGGCGTTGTAACGCCGGTAAAGGTTGTGTCAATAATTGTTTTGGCTCCATCATTGTCGGCAATGATGATTTTTACTTTTTTCTCACTTTTCTTATCCTGTCCGGAGGCCATCATAAATGGTACGGTAACAGTAAAAAGTAAAAGCAACAAACTTTTCGAAATTCTTTTCATGGCATTGATTTTTATTGTTTTACAGATCAAAATTACTTTATAATAAGCTTGTGGCAGTTAAAATCAGGTTAATAAGAGTTAATGAAAAGTTAAAACCTGTCCGGGTTTTGAAGCGATGAGTTAATTTTACCGCATGAACAAAAGCAAATTCACCGGACTTATTTTTATGATGTTATTTTCCATTATTGGGATCATCTGGGTTCAGATCCGGTGGATCAATAAAGCAGTAGGCATAAGGAATGAAAACTTCGATTATTATGTAACTGCAAGCATCAGACAGGCAGCGGAGGCTATTGAGTCATCATGGCGAATGAACAGCTTCTTCGATGATTTTATGATGTCTTCAGCCTCCAATGACGACACAGTCCCTGACATTACCAGTTACTTCAGCATGAACAGCTATACTACGGACAGTGACGGAAAAATGAGCGTGCGTGTAACTAATGAGTCTGTCACTCAGAACTCGGGTGAAGCACCAGTGGTGACAATTCATGATACTATATATACTACTGATTCTTCGTCTGTGATAATTACTTCTCCGGATGACCAGGGAAAAATGGTGGTCATTGATGGATCTGCCGGTACAGGGACCAGTTCACAGGGTACATATGTCAGGCAGAAGGAATTGATAGAATGGGCCCGGAAAAGGTCCAACGAATTACGTGAGGTGAACGACCAGGTGATCGCTGAGTTATATCAGAAGGAGAAAACAATGAATATCAGGAGGGACGAGGTTGAATATGCCCTCAAACGTTCATTCATGTTTTCCCCATTTAATCCATCCTTTGAATTTGCTATCATCAGAAACGGAAAGATAGAAGATGGCAATTTCAAGAAAGCCGGTAAAAATGATTTCCTCAGAAGCAAATACAAGGTAAATCTTTTTCAGGATAATATTGTACGGCAGGACATTGCTCTGTCAGTTATATTCCCGGAGCGTACAACCTATGTACTCGGTTCAATGGCCTGGATGCTTGGAGGATCCCTGCTTTTCTCACTTATAATACTTGCAACTTTTGCCCTTAGCCTCTTCTTCATAATACGTCAGAAGAAAATATCGGAAATGAAGTCGGACTTCATTAACAATATGACACATGAATTCAAAACGCCTATCGCCACCATCTCGCTGGCCGCTGATACGATAACAAATCCTAAAGTCATTAAAGATGAGCCGAGTGTCAGGCACTTCATCGGGATGATCAAGAAGGAGAACAGCAGGATGGATAAAAAGGTAGAGACGATACTCCAGATGGCCTCTCTCGACAAGAAAGAGATAAATTTCAGGTTCGAAAACCTTTCACTTCATGAACTTATCGAGCATGCAGTTGATACTATCGATATTATAATCCGTCAGAGAAACGGCAGAGTTACGATGAAGCTGAATGCACAGGAACCTGTGATCTGCGGCGACAGCGAGCATCTTTTCAATCTGGTTAATAATCTGCTTGACAATGCAATAAAATATTCCCCTGAAGCACCCGAAATTACCATTGAGACTAAAAACAACGACAATGGAATAATCATGTCTGTCGAGGATAATGGCATAGGCATGACAAAAAGCGTTCAATCGAAGATCTTTGAAAGATTCTACCGCCAGGCCTCCGGCAATGTTCATGATGTCAAGGGATTTGGTCTCGGGCTCAATTATGTCCGTGCCATTGTCGATGCCCACAAAGGAAGCATAAGTGTTGCCAGCGAACCGGGGAAGGGAAGCAGATTTGATGTATATTTACCTTTTAATCCCGATAATGAGAGATGAGCACTAAAAGTGTAAAAATATTTCTTGTTGAGGATGATCTGAGCTTCGGGTCAGTCCTTAAATCATATCTCGAAATAAATGATTTTTCGGTTGAATGGGTCGACGACGGGAAATATGCCGTTGAGCATTTCCGCAAGGGGATATTCGATATCTGCATCCTCGATGTTATGCTTCCTCATGTCGATGGATTCACCATAGCAAGGGAGATCAGGCAGATAAACAACCTTGTGCCAATTATTTTCCTTACCGCAAAAAAGCTCAAGGAAGACGTTCTTACTGGCTATGATGCCGGGGGCGATGATTATATAACAAAGCCATTTGACACCGAGATACTTCTGGCAAAGATACGTGCGATACTTGCGCGGCGTGAATACCAGAGCGGAACAAAGGATATTTATGAGATCGGCAAGTTCATCTTTAATGCAAAGCTCCGGACACTTACATCAGGCAGCGACGAGAAGAAACTTTCACCAAAAGAGGCGCAGCTTCTCGAATTGCTTGCCCTTAACCCCAATGCCTTGATAAGCAGGGAGATGGCACTTAAAAAGATATGGGGCAACGACGACTATTTCACAGCCAGAAGCATGGATGTGTATATCACAAAGCTGAGGAAGTTCCTTTCCGAGGATCCGCGTCTTAATATCAAGAATATACATGGAGCCGGATTCCAGCTGATTATCAGCGGGGATTGATCTTAAGACTTTCACTGTTAAACTGAAGAGGCAGAAGATCGCTGCCGGATTCAATAATTCTGATTTTATTTTTACCGCCAAGGATTATTCTTATGTTCCTGCCGTTCCTGTATTCTTCTTCTGCGATCACCTGACGGCAGTTACCACAGGGAGATACCGGTCCGGAAGAATGATCCTTACCTGAAAATGCAGCGATCGCCAGGGCTACTGGCTTATCACCAGGATGATTGGCAGAGGCATTTGAAATTGCGTTTCTCTCTGCGCATATACCTGAAGGGAATGCAGCATTTTCCACATTTGTACCCGTTACGATCTTACCGCTCTCAAGCCTCAGTGCAGCGCCAACCATGAATCCTGAATAAGGAGCATATGCATTTAGGGCGATTTCTCTTGCGGCGCTTAACAGTTCAAGATCAGCAGGATCCAGATCTTCAGGTTTGTCAAATTCTTTATAAGTGAAGGAAATACTTTTATCTCGTTTCATAACGTTCTTATTCAGTAAGGATTACAAAGATAGAAAAGTTTGGAGTGCCTAGAGTGCCTAAAGTGCCTAAAGTTTTTTCTACTTTTACCAAAACAAATTTTTATAAGAAAGATTAGTTTAAATAGAAGGAGATTCCTCATTTCTCCCGCTGAAGCGGGATCCATTCGGAATGACATGGAATTTTTTTGGTATGGGAGAAGGAAAGCGGAATTCCTCCGGAATTCCGCTTTCCCTCCCCCTATTCCCCCAGAGAAAAGTGTCATTCCGAGCGGTAGCGAGGAATCTCCCAAAATGGTAACACATTATAATAAATATGCGGTCATTCCGAGCGGTAGCGAGGAATCTCCCGGTCTTTAACCAGTTTTAAAAAAGATTGAATGAATAAGGCTTTTCCAATAATATTTTTACAGACATTGTTACTTCTGGCAGCTTCCTGTCGTTCTTCAAGGCAGGTGGTTAGCTCATCCGCCGGTGAAGCAAGTGCAGGAGCATACATTGAAAGATACAAGGATCTGGCGATCAGCGAAATGAAGCGTACCGGCATTCCTGCGAGTATCACCCTCGCACAGGGAATGATCGAGTCTGACTACGGAAGGAGTTCTCTTGCACGTGAAGGAAACAATCATTTCGGGATCAAATGCCATAGCGACTGGACGGGGCCAGCAATAAGACATCATGACGACAGGAGGAATGAGTGCTTCAGAAAATATAAACGTCCTGAAGACTCTTATTGCGACCACTCAGATTTTATTAAATCGGGATCACGCTATAGTTTCCTTTTTGACCTGCCTTCAACCGACTATAAAGGATGGGCAAGGGGACTTAAAAAGGCGGGCTATGCAACAAATCCGGACTATGCAAATATGCTTATAAGGAAAATTGAAGAGAACAATTTATATTATTATGACAGAGTCCTGATGGTTCCAGTAAAAACTATTGCAGAGGAAGCTCCTATGAAGCCAGACAGTACAAGACCTGTTGTCAGAGAACGGGTTACAGAGACTCCGGTAACTTTTAGTCCCGTTTCAGTTTCATCCCGCACTCCCAGGATAATGGAAAAGAACCGGATACAATATATTATTGTCAAAGATGGTGAGTCCATCGAAACGCTTGAAAAGGATTTCGAGCTTCTGAAATGGGAGCTTACGAGATACAACGAGCTGGACAATAATTTCACGCCAGTTCCCGGACAGATACTTTATCTTCAGCCAAAAAGGGATAAGGCGGAACCGGGGAAAGAGATCCATAATGCCAGGGAGGGAGAAACAATGTATATGATTTCACAGATCTATGGCGTGAAGCTGAAGAAGCTGTATGAATATAATATGATGGCTGAAGGGGAAGAGCCTGTTGCAGGACAAAAAATATGGCTCAGGACTATTAAACCTGTCAACTGACAGATATTATGTGATTTGAAATATCATATCCTCTGAGGAACTCAACGGTACTCATTTTGTTTTTTCCTTCCAGCTGAAGATTCAGAATATTTACATATCCATTTTTACAGGCGATTTTTATATAATGCTTACCGTCGGAAATAAGAAAGCCGGGTTTAAGCTTGTGATTCCCGTTTTCAGGCAGACTTTCGAAAACCTTGAATGCGTGCTTTTCAGTTCCTGCCTTCAGAAATGATTTTGCCCCGGGGTACGGCGCAAGACCCCTGATGAAGTTATGGATCCTTGCAGGTTCGTTATTCCAGTCAATGCAGCAGTCCTCAGGGAAAATTTTCGGTGCCTCTTTAGGGATCTCCCCCTCCTTCAGGAATTTTGATTGTGGTTGGGGTTCAATGGTGCCATCGGCAATGCCTTCGATTGTTTTGATTACCATTCTCGCTCCAAGCCTCATGAGCCTGTCGTGAAGATCTCCGGCATTCTCGAATGGGTAGATCTGAATGCCTTCACGCAGCAGGATTTTACCGGTATCTATTTTTTGGTCTATAAAGAAAGTGGTGACACCGGTTATTGTTTCCCCATTCATTATAGCCCTGTTTATAGGTGCTGCCCCACGATAATGAGGGAGGAGTGAAGCGTGCAGGTTGATGGTGCCGATGGGCGGCATTTTCCATACTGCCTCCGGCAGCATCCTGAATGCAACCACAATAAAAACGTCGGCATTCAGCTTCCTGAGAGAATCGACAAATCCCTGGTCTTTAAGATTATCCGGCTGCATTATTGGCAAATAGGAGAACTCAGCAAATTCCTTAACAGGCGATTTTGTGATTTTCCTGCCCCTCCCTGAAGGCTTGTCAGGAGCGGTAACAACACCGACGACATTAAATCCGTTCATAAGCAGAGAGCCGAGAGTCGCCACTGCAAACTCAGCTGTTCCCATGAAAACGATCCTGAGGTTTTTCATTAATTTGGCGGGGTTACCTGGCAAATCTAATAAAATTCTTAATCCTTGACAATATGTTTGTAGCAGGTGAGGTTATGGCCCATCTTATTTGCTTTTGTTTCAAGGTAAAACTTATTATGCGGGTTGGATTTTATAATCAGCGGTATTGTTTCGACGATTTTGATGCCATATCCTTCCAGCCCTGCCCTCTTTACGGGATTATTTGAAATAAGCCTGACATTGCCGAGTCCAAGTTCCCTCATAATGCTGGCGCCGACACCATAATCCCTTTCATCTTCACCGAAGCCAAGCTTGAGGTTGGCCTGCACCGTATCCATGCCTTCATCCTGAAGCCGATATGCTTTTATCTTATTGAAGAGTCCGATACCTCTTCCTTCCTGGCTGAGATAGATGATCACACCCTTTCCTTCCTTCTCCACCATTTCCATAGCTTTGTGAAGCTGGGCACCGCAGTCGCATCTCAAAGATCCAAAGATGTCGCCTGTGAAGCATGAAGAGTGGACACGCACGAGCACAGGTTCATCTTTTGTCCAGGAGCCCTTAACCATTGCGCTGTGCTCCAGTCCGTTGCTTGTCTGTCTGAAAGGTATGAATTCGAATTCACCTATGTTGGTAGGTAATTTCACCCTGTCTCCTTTTTCTATTATTGAATCTCTTTCAAGTTTGTATTTAATCAGGTCGCGGATTGTAATGATCCTGATTCCGAATTTCTTTCTCAGCTTTACAAGGTCGTTCAGTCTTGCCATCGAGCCATCATCATTCATGATCTCAACCAGCGCACCTCCGGGATTGAGTCCTGCAAACCGTGTAAGGTCGACGACTGCTTCAGTATGACCTGCTCTTCTGAGGACACCTTTGGATTTGGCCATGAGAGGGAAAATGTGACCAGGACGGCCAAGGTCTGACGGTTTGGTTTCAGGATTCACAAGGGCTTTGATTGTCAGTGCCCTGTCTTTTGCTGATACACCGGTTGTTGTTTCATCATTCACAAGGTCAACAGAGACTGTAAAATTTGTTTCATGTATCGATGTATTTACGCCCACCATAAGGTCAAGCTCGAGCTCAATGCATCTCTCTTCCGGAAGAGCTGCACAGATCAGTCCGCGGCCATGCTTTGCCATGAAATTGACAAGTTCCGGGGTTATCCTTTCTGCAGAGCATATAAAATCGCCTTCATTCTCACGATCCTCATCGTCGACGACAATCAGAAGCTTCCCCTCCTTAATGTCTTCAATTGCTTCTTCAATGGTGTTAAGCTTGTATTTCGTCATCATCTACTGGTTTATTATCAGGATTCTTGATTTTTCCCTGGAAAGTGATTTTGTAAATAAAATCCTTGATCCTGCGGAAAAATGCAAGATATGTATCTACATTCAAAATAACCGAATCGTTGGAGGCCTTGTAAGTCAGGAATAAACCGACAGGCAGAAGGATAAATGAGGAAGCCCACATGCCTGTGATGCTTCCCAGGAGACCCTCTTCCACAAGCTTTTCGCCCGATAATGAAATGACATACCAGACGACGAAAAAAAAGATGGAAATGACGGCAGGTGTTCCCAGACCTCCTTTTCTGATTATTGCTCCAAGGGGTGCTCCGATAAGAAAAAATACCAGGCATGCAAAGGGGATAGTCAGTTTCTTATGCCAGTCGACTTCATATTTGCCTATTGATCTGAGATTTGTCTTCATAGTCTCTGTCTTATCCGTAAGGAAGCTGGTGGCCTCCTTCATGGTTTCGATAGATCTTGTGACTACTTCCATTTTCTGGTTTACAGGCAATGCATTATAAATTGAATTTAAATTGAAGGTGTTTGTGTCAACAGGTGCAATGGGTTGATCAGAACTCACTGCATAGCTGGGGAATGCTTTTCTCTCCACATAAACCTTGGAGGTCAGAAACTCTTTCAGCTGGCTGTTTTGTCTGGTTCTGTAGTTTGTCGTCAGAGAATCGATAAAGTGGGTAAGCATTTCCATACCCATGCTCCACGAAGTGTTTCTGAACATCTCGCCTCCGGTTCGTTCAAGGTCGAATCCGGTTAGAGAAAGCACAATCGTCTGTTCTTTAAAGAAGTCTTTACGTGAAGGATATTTCCTTTCGGCAGGGATCACATTTTTTTCTTCCAGCTCTGTGAAGGTGTGTCCATTGTATAATTTCATGATCATTCCCGACTCATCGGGTGTCACTTTGATATAGCCGGAGTCAGCAATTGTGACCGGTGGATTGATCTTCTTATTACGTTGATCGTAGATTATAAGTTTATCGAGCCGGTTAGTGGCAGGATCCTTTGATGTTATCTTGATGTTGAAGCCGTCGATATCAGTATTGAATGTTCCTGCCTGCAGATTTATATCCGGGCGCTTGCGCTTGATGTCCCAGAGAAGTGATCTTGCCTGCCGGTTTGAGTAGGGGAGAACGTAATTTGAAAAAAGGAATGAGACGCCTACTAAAAGGACGATAATGACAATAAGGGGCATCATTATCCGATTGAGTGGGATACCGGAAGATTTAAGGGCGGTGAGTTCACTGAATTCCCCCATGTTGCCGAAAGTCATCAGTGATGCAAGGAGGATAGCCAGCGGCAGGGCAGTAGGTACAAAGGATAGTGAGAACTGGAAAAGGAGTTCTGCCATGATGGGGAAATTAAGTCCTTTTCCGGCAAGTTCATCGACATACATCCACAGGAATTGCAGCAGCAGGATGATAAGCACTATAAAGAAAGTGAGTATCAGCGGGCCGATGAATGACTTAATGACAAATTTGTCAAGTTTCTTCACTGCGTGGCGGAGTTTGGATGTAAAACTACTTGATTTTTGTCAAATAACATATTTATTAAGTCAGGTGGTGTATCCGGAAGATTGCTTCGTCGTCCCGCAGGGGCGGTACTACTCGCAATGACCCTTATCCTATTATATTTCAGTTCAGGTCAATAACAAATTTAATTGAGATTGAGGTCATTGCGAGGAGGATAGCGACGAAGCAATCGTAATACCTGAATAAAAGTCATAAAGTAAAATCGCTGCACAGGAATGGGGGAATAAAAAAGCCCCTAGTACTTAATCCCAGGGCTTTGTTTCGTAGCGAGACGGGGGAATAGCCTGCCCCGATGAAATCGGGGACCCCCGGACCTTCCCGATAAATCGGGACGCTCTAACCTCCCGATAGCTAACGGGATGAGTTATCTCGGCCTTTGTCTGCCGAAGCTTTCTTTTATCTCATTTACTATAGAGAAAGAGGCAGCAAAGGTGGATTAAATACGGTTTTAAAGGATTATTCAGGGATTATTAATAAATTAGTATACAAAAATAATCTCACTAATAATGAAATCCATTCCACGAAGAAAATTCATTCAAGGTGCCGCCCTTGCTGGCGGAGCTTTGATCGCACTTCCCGTACTTAAAGCTTGTAAGTTTCTGGATGCGCAGTCCTCCGGCAACTACTTTCTGAAAGAATTCGGGATTGATGAAACCCTCTGCCGTAAACTACTGGCAAAAGCATTATCAAAAGGTGGCGATTTCGCTGATCTGTATTTCGAATACTCTGTTTCAAATTACCTTGGACTCGAAGATGGTAAAGTAAACCAGTCGTATGGTGATATCTCACTGGGTGTAGGTATTCGCACTGTCAAAGGAGACCAAATAGGTTATGGCTTTACCCAGGATCTTACTGAGAATTCCATGATGTCAGCTGCAGCTACTGCTTCGACGTTATGTGAAGCATCTGCTACAAAAGCAGAGGCTTCATTTATACCACTCAAAACAGGCAACTATTATCCGGTTGATCCTGATTTCAATGGTATCCCGGGCAATTCAAAACTTCCGCTTCTGCAAACTGTAAACGAAAAATGTTTTTCCCTGTCTCCGGAGATTGTTAAAGTGAGTGCCGGTTTTTCGAGCTCCGCAAAACGTATTATGATTGTCACAAGCGATGGAACTAAGGCTGAAGATCTTATGCCATATGGATATGTTTATTCTTCAGTAGTTGCTGAAAGAAATGGCAAACGCGAACAAGCAGGATGGAGCCTTGGTGGCCGACGGGACCTCTCATATTATACAGACCAGGTAATTAATGAAGTTGCCACAAAATCTGTAAATAGCGCCCTGAAATTATTTGATGCCATTCAGCCACCTGCAGGGGAAGTACCAGTTGTCCTTGGTCCTGGTGTTACCGGTGTGTTGCTGCACGAAGCAATTGGCCACGGAATGGAGGCAGACTTTAATCGTAAGAAAACTTCAACCTACACCACCATGCTTGGGAAAAAGGTTGCTGAACCGTTCGTAACCATTATTGATGACGGAACCAACCTGAATCTTTCCGGAAGTATTAATGTAGATGATGAAGGCACACCAGGGCAAAAAACAATTCTGGTTGAGAATGGAATACTTACGAGTTATCTGCATGACAAAATATCCGCTAAGCACTATGGTGTTAAGCCTACAGGTAATGGACGCAGACAGGATTTTCAGAATTATCCAATACCAAGGATGCGGAATACTTACATGCTTGGCGGCAATGCCACTGCAGATGATGTTATAAAGCAAGCCGGTAATGGTATATACGTGGAAAACGTAAGTAACGGAGAGGTAAAAATTGGAGAAGGTGATTTTGCCTTCTACGTTTCCCAGGGAAGAATGATTGAAAACGGGAAGTTGACAGCTCCGATCAAAGATGTTAACATTATGGGAAATGGGCCGAAAATGCTGGAGAATATTACAATGGCAGCAAATGATCTCGAAATGTTCCAGGGGGGAGGAGGACAATGCGGAAAAAACGGTCAAGGAGTTCCTGTGTCGTTCGGTATGCCAACATGCCTTGTCAAATCTCTAACCGTAGGTGGAACACAGCAGAAAGGAGGCCAGAAATGAGTTACAATAAAGATCAACAACTGAGTTTCCGGGAACTGGCCGATTGGGTAATAGGCCAGACAAAGAAAGCCGGAGCCAACGATTGCAAAGTAAGTCTTTCAAAAAGACGAATCGTTGAGATCAATTACCGCGACCGTAAACCTGATGTTATTAAAGAAGCTACCACACAAAACCTCTATCTTGAGGTGCTTATCAATAAGCGGTATGCCGGACAGTCAACACCTGACTTCCGTCAATCAACCCTCGCAGGCTTTATTAATGATGTGGTTTCCAATGCCAAAATGATGGAAGAAGATCCTTTCCGGACACTTCCTGATCCAAAATATTATGAAGGAAGGTCAACGGCGGATCTGCAATTAAACGATCCGGATTATAGTAAGCTGACTCCGGAGAACAGGCATATTATGGCAAAAACAGTGGAGGATGTATGTCTGCAAAAAGGAGGCAAAAAGGTTATATCAGTGGAAGCTGGTGAATATGATGAATCATACGATGAACTCATAAAAACCAGTAATGGATTTGAAGGCTCTGCGCAAAGCACATATTTCCAGGCAGGAGCCTCAATGACGATACAGGATGAGGGAGACCGCAGGCCGGAGGGATATAATTATATAGGCAGCAGGTATAAAAACGATTTACCACCGCTTGAAGAAATTGGCAATGAAGCTGTAAGAAGAACTTTCGATCTTATGCAGGGTAAAAAGATTCCAACCACAAAACTTCCTATTATTCTTGAGAACCAGGGTGTTGCACGGGTTCTGGGAGGCTTGTTTGACCCATTGTCTGGCGGGAGCATACAGCAAAAAAGATCATTTCTTGCTGACAAAAAGGGTAAAAAAATTGGAAGTAAACTCTTTACAATTCAGGATGATCCATATATTCCCCGTGGCCTTGGCTCGAAATATTACGACGGAGATGGATTTCCGGCCATAAAGCGGGACCTTCTTATAGAAGGCACTATAAATGAATTTCTTGTAGATTGGTATTATAGCCGAAAATTGGGATGGGAGCCCACTTCGGGTTCTATCTCCAACCTGATTATACCTCCTGGAACAAGAAGTGTCGATGCCATCATTAAAGATCTTGACCGCTGTATATTTATAACCGGTTATATTGGTGGAAATTCAAATTCCACTACTGGTGACTTCTCTGTTGGAGTCATAGGCAAACTTTATGAAAAGGGAAAGTTCGTGCAAAATATAGCAGAGATGAATATAGCAGGTAACCACTTGAATTTCTGGAATAAGCTTGTGGAGGTCGCTAATGATCCATGGATCTATAGCCAGGCAAGACTGCCGAGTCTGGTCATTGATGATGTGGTTGTGGCAGGGATCTGACCCAGCCAATGCCCTAAATGAAAGATCAACTCAGAAGCCCCTGGCAAACAGGGGTTTTTTATTATGGTCCCAATTGGACACTATCCTGTTACTCTATGATTATGAGTGATATGGGACAAATTTTGAATTATCCTCAAAGAACAAATTCTTCAAGTTACTATCAAAATCGAGAGTAAACCTATTAGAAAACAAAAGACACCTATATGACTAAACTATAAGTGTCTGATTGTCTGGTAGCGAGAGGGGGTAATGATCCCCCGACCTCATGATTATGAAGGGTAGAATCACTGATTTACAGATCGTTATTTATTTTCTTACTCTTTCATTATAAAGGTCTTAACTTTACATTGGTCCTCCATTTATCACTGAAATGGACCTTCCCTTGCTGTGAACCTTGCATGATTAAAATAGGTCTTTAATGATCCCCCGATAGTAATGCTACCAAAAAGCGTTAAGAACTCCAAATGAGTCATCAGCCCAAATACAATAAATACGCTGTTGTGTGCAGCCCATTTTTTTCAATCTGTCT
>Ga0209450_10000215_pt1 | contig 31672 bp, 31 predicted proteins | sample FrelakmetLWP11LW_FD_187149 | JGI IMG/M metagenome (GOLD analysis project Ga0209450, IMG submission 187149) | Freshwater lake sediment microbial communities from the University of Notre Dame, USA, for methane emissions studies - LWP11 LW (SPAdes)... | ecosystem: Environmental > Aquatic >...
ACGTAATGTACGTTGAAGAGTTAATTGCAAAGTACACGGTAAACACCGTACCACCAGCGACACTTTCTGCATATGTAGATCACGGAGTTGCTGTCGAGACGATTTCTAAAAACCTAAATCTAGCAGTCGAGCATTTTATTAAACTCGAGAAACTTGGAATTTCAATTGACGAAGTTACCAATACCCTGGAAACTGAAGGCGTGCAGGCATTTAGTGATGCTTTTAATGGATTGCTTTTGGTGATTGATGAACGGAGAAAGCAGGAAGTTACTCGTTTAGGAAAATTATTTCCTAAGGTTCAGGCGCGATTAGCTCTTCTTGAAAAAGAGGATTATGTAAAGCGTCTCTTTGATCATGATCCGAATTTATGGACTGAATCACCTGAAGGGCAAAAGGAGATACTCCAACGTATGGACTGGCTGGAAGCTCCCTGGAACACTAAGGAAGTGACTGACCAAATCACCGGATTATTAGATAAGTTGATAGAAGATGGTATTACGAACGCTTTGATCCTAGGCATGGGAGGATCTTCGCTTGCTCCAGAGGTTTTTTCGACAATTCAACTACAGGGTGGAAATGGAAGTTCTAAAAAAATATCAGTCTCCATTTTGGATTCTACACATCCGGATTCAGTTGCTCAGGCTGCAGAACAAAATCCAGTAGCAAAAACCATTTTCATTGTGTCGAGTAAATCTGGAACCACGGGTGAAATAACCTCATTCTTTAATTTCTTTTTCGACAAAGCAAGGAAAGAAATTGGGGATAAAGCCGGTTCACATTTTATAGCCATAACCGATCCTGGCACAAAATTGCAGAAGGTTGCCCAAGAGAAAAACTTCCGAAAGATCATCATTGCTAACCCGAGAGTCGGGGGTAGAAATTCAGCCCTGACAGCTTTCGGTTTGGTTCCTGCCACCTTATGCGGCATCGATGCCATGAAAATGGTCGATCAGATGCTTTTTAGTGCCAAATGGTTCACACCTGACCAGGTGATAGGTGGAAACCCCGGAGTTGTATTAGGCTCCATTCTTGGCGAAGCGGCAATTAATGGACTGGACAAACTCACGATTGTGGCTGACAACGAATGGAATTCATTTGCAGCCTGGATGGAGCAACTTATAGCGGAAAGTTGTGGAAAAAACGGAAAAGGCATCCTGCCAATTGCTGAAGAACCGCAAGATTCGCCCGCCAAATATCAAAAAGACAGGTTGTTTGTTTACTTACGCAAAAATGGGCATTTGGATAGTTGGGTTGAGAGTTTAGTGGCCTGCGAGCATTGCGTAATCATTTTGAAAGTAAAATCAGCGCTTGACCTGGCTTACCAGTTCTACTTGTGGGAGGTTGCCACGGCAACTGCGTGCTCGATCATTGGTGTGAACTCTTTTGACCAGCCCGATGTTCAGGATGCAAAAACCCGCACGTTATCGGGAATAGAGGCCTATAAAAAGACTGGCCAGTTTATTATAGCTGCCCCAAAGGTGAAAAACGATAATTTCCTGGTCTATTCCACTCAGAATTTGCTTTTACCAGAAGATATTAAACCAATTGAAATTATTAAAAAATTTGTGGCAGAAAATCAAATGAAAAAGGGCTACCTGGCGATTAATGCATTTATTCCCCGTGACGAGATAAATCTAAAACGATTAAATAACTTGCGCGGAATAATTCAGGAGCAGTATGGGATTGCCACCACACTTGGCTTTGGTCCTCGGTACTTGCATTCTACAGGGCAATTGCACAAAGGAGGACCGGATAACGGGCTGTTCGTGATTATCTCAAATACTCCCAAAATCGACCTTTCTATTCCCGGCGAAGGCATTACCTTTGGGAAATTCTGTTTTGCGCAAGCCCTTGGCGACGAATCCGCGCTTTTGGCGCATGGACGAAAAGTACTTCGCATTCATTTTCTAGATTCTGAGATCTCCCTGTTCTGATCGGAGCCAAATTGGATCGAATCGATGAATTTAATAACTACCGCACGAGAATGAATTCCAGGATTTTATCCATTGATCACCTGGGAATCAAACGTTTCTTCAATCTCGATACGGCGGCTTACGAGAATGGTGCACTGAATAAGAAAACCAAGGAAATGATGGGATTAGTGGCATCCATGGTGCTGCGCTGCAATGATTGCATTGATTACCACGTAATCCAATGTGTGGAATGTGGAACAACCGATGATGAATTCTACGAACTTTTTAACGTTGCGTTGGTTGTGGGTGGAAGCATAGTAATCCCGCACCTGCGGCACGCTGTAGAGATACTTGATTTATCCAGGAAAAAACCAGGCAATTCCTGATCTGAAAGGTTATTGTTTTCCGAATTCAACCAGGTATATTGAAGCTGGCTCCATCTTTAACTTCCAGGAATACCGATCCTGCTTGGGTAACTTGTTTTCACTTAACTTGATACGGTAAGGATTCTCAAAGGTATTCGCTGCCAATGGGTGATTTGCTTTAATAACCCAGACTGTTTTTGGTATAGAGTCTGGTAGATTATTAATCTTTATTAACACATCCATTTTATGGAGAGGATCCCGATTGATAAAAATTGCTGTCAATTTACCGGTTGATTCATCCAAGGTCGCGAGACTATCCAAATAATTGACATCTTTATGTTTACTAATATTCGGACCCATCGATTTGCTGTCGAATACTGGAGACGTAATCGTGCAGTCGACCAGCTTACCAAGCATTTGATTGAAGAGTATGAACGGGTAATAAATTGCGGTTGCAATTGCAGAGGAATCATTGGTTTGAATGAGTGGCAGCACATTTACCAATTGGGCAAGATTGGCAATCTTAACAGTGTCAGCATTCCGAAATAATACGGCAAGGGTAGAGGCTACATATAATGCGTCACGCATTGTGTAAGTGACGCGATGCATACTAATTTCTCCCTGTTTCGGGGGCAACCAAACATTCCATTCATCCAAAGCCTGGTAAACTTGGCCGGCAAATCCCATGTCATTTATTTGCTGTTGAATGCGATGAAGGTAGGTTTCGATATCCAAGGGAGCAGCACAGATGGATTTGAATAGCTCGAAGACATCGGGGGCTTCCTGCCATCCTTCTTTCTCGGGTTGATAAATATGCCAGGATATGAAGTCGATTAAATCCCCTGTTTTTTTCAGGACTTCCCTGTTCCAAATCAGTGCAGGGTCTGCGGGATCATCCGTGAGAGGATGGTTTCCCACTGCAATAATTTTGATCGTGGGATCTACTTCTTTCATGGCTGAAATATATCTTTTTAGTCTGTTTACGTATTCAGCAGCAGAGGTTGTGCCAATTTGCCAGGCTCCCCATACTTCGTTTCCAACCCCCCAATATTTGACATTATAAGGATGAGGATGCCCATTTAGGGCGCGTAACCTTCCCATTTCAGTATCTTCCGGCGAATTGCAATAGGATACCCATTTGGCTGCCTCAAACGGGGTTCCTGAGCCATCATTTACCACAATACAAGGAATAGTGCTTATTTGTTCACAAAACGCCAGGAACTCATCTGTACCCACTTGATTGGATTCTTCAGCCTGCCAAGCCGCATCATGCCGGCGAGGACGAAGTTCTTTATGACCAATGCCGTCTTCCCAGTGGTATCCGCTGGCGAAATTACCACCAGGATACCGGATTATGGGTGGATTTAGTTGTTTAATGAGGTCTAGAGAGTCAAGCCTTAAATTATTCCCATCTTTTGTCCAGATGCCGCCATACACGCATCTTTCAAGATGCTCAACAAACTGCCCCAAGAGAAAGGGCGATATTTCTACAGAGAGCTTTTCAAAATTATAAAGAACGGATGCTTTCTGCGTTAGTCGGAAATTCGAAGTCCAGGTGGCGGGAATTAGCCGGCTTCTCTTTTTCTTCTTTATTTCTTCAATTGAAAAATCGATCGGGCCGACTTCTTTTGTTACTGCTTTAACGGTCACATAACCCAGCGGCTTCATTGAGTTCGCAGAAATTGTTATATCGATATTCACCGGTGCCAATAACGGGTTTTCGGGGCTGCACGCGGCTGCGGTAATAGAGGGTTTTCCAACCTCGTTGATTGTGATTTGTGATGGCGGAATTTCTTCTCCACCATTAAAAATATTAAATTTCGTAATGGTTGCCGGCGCAAAAGTGTTATGAAGGATAAAAGTAAACCCCGATGGAATCCTTTTCAGACTCCCTGGGAGAACCAGTTTCCGGAGGATAAATTCAGGAATACTCATTTTTCACCTTATTTTTAAAGAACAGGTGTAGTTGACTTCGATTTCTTCATTAAAAAGATAGGAATCGAAGCAAGAAGGGTTGCGAAGCCGCCAACCTGAAAAATAAGCGCTGGAGGAATGTATCCATTTTGATCATTAATGATTGCCTGCATTCCAAAAGTGGTTGTGAGCCAACTCCCGATCATTGGTCCGATTGTCATGGTAAATGCAACTGAAAAAAGGATGAGATACCCCGCAAATTGCCCGCGCTTTTCTTCAGGATAAAGGTCTTTGCTCCAGGCTCCCGTGGCGATCATCCAGGCACTCAAAGGAGCGATCCAGAGGATGCCAGTCAAAACCAGGGCAAAAAGTGATTTTGATAATGAGAAAGCCACCAACCCGATCATTTCACCTAGAATCGCAAGAAGGGCAACTTTCTTTCTTCCCCATTTATCCACCAGTATTCCCAAAGGATAGGCAAGAGCAATCCCACCAATTAATATCGCAAGAAATATGACGATAGATGATTCGGAAGTTGATTTTTTCAAATTATGATTAATATAGATGATCAGATAGGGGAAGAAGACCTGTTGTGCAATCCCCCAAAGAGTGATCGAAATAAATAACAGGAGAAGGTTCTCATTTGCGCGTAAAACAGCCCAACGGAAGGTACCGGTTATTTGGGAGAAATAAGTCACTTCAGGAGGATTGGCTGGCTTTTCGGGTTCTCGAAGAGCTATCCCTGCGATCAAACCAAGTACAAGTACCAACCCACCAACAATGTAAAAGAACGTATAGTATCCAAGATATTCGATAGCAAATCCAGCGCCGCCATAGACGACAAGCATCGCCACCCAGGTGAGGATTTCCAATACACCCATCACTTTGCCGCGATTATCAACGGTAGTGATATCAGCGACATAAGCATGGAAAACGGAATCGTTGGCAGATGAGCCGAAAAATGTCATAACGCAGTCGAATGCGATTGCCAGTACAATTGCAACCCCAATTGATGAAACAAAGGCTGAGATGGGAAAGGCCGCGGTAGTGACTCCCCAAAGAACATAGCCAAGAAGCAGAAACGGCTTTCGTCCCCATTTATAGCGCATGCGGTCACTGAGAGCCCCAATAAATATCGATGCCAGGGTGGCGGTTATCGCACTGGCGGCTACCATCCACGAAATAGGCCTGGGGTCGGGTGTGATTTCGTTGTAAATGAATGTGTTGAAGTACTGGTTTTCAACCCCCCAGGCTAAAGAACCCAGGAAACCCAATATATAAACCGACCACCAAGCGGGTTTAACTTTCATTGCTCCTCCATGCTTATTGAATTGTCTGCGCCAGGGCAATTGCCCCGAATATTCCTGCGTTTTGACCAAGTTTGGGTGCAACTATATAGTTGTCAATCTTTTTATTGTACAAAGGGGATTGGACGTATTCGCTTAATTTTTCTTTGAAGCTTAGCTGAATTAATTCAATCAATCCAGCATGTTGACTAACGCCACCGCCTAGTATGATGCATTGCGGTGATAGAACCATCGTCAGGTTGACAGCCATCTGTGCCAGATAATGGGCTTCCATTGCCCATGCTGGGTGATCCTCAGGTAGATTCACTGGTGGATTTCCCCATCTTGCTTCGATTGCAGGTCCTGCGGCAAGTCCTTCCAAGCAATCTTTATGGTAGGGGCAAACTCCGTCAAATGGATCAAGTAGAAGATCATGTTTAACGAACATGTGCCCGATTTCGGGATGAATTAATCCATGTACCAGTTGCTGGTTTGATATGATGCCCCCACCTATACCAGTTCCGATGGTGACATAAATAAAATCCGACAATCCAATTCCAGCTCCCCATCGGGCTTCAGCAAGGGTTGCAGCATTAACATCCGTATCAAAAGCTATTGGAAATGGAAATGCAGCTTTAAATTTTGCCAATAATGGAAAATTTCTCCAGGCTAATTTTGGCGTTGACTTGATAGATCCATAGGTTGGGCTGGCGATATTTAGGTCTACAGGTCCAAAACTGGCAATCCCCATTGATTTAACGGAAATTCGGTGTTTATTGATTCCCGATTGAATGAATTGAATAACCTTATCAGTAGTTTCACCGGGGTCCCGAGTTGGAATATTGAGTTCAGAAACCACATTGTATGGATCGCTGGCAATAAAGCACTTTATATTGGTGCCGCCAGTTTCAAGGCCAATATAGTAATCGCGTATAACTTTTTCCATATATGAGCGTTAATATTAGCACAGTATCGATTCTAAAAGGTAATTAAGTTGTTCTAAAGTATAATCCGTATGATTATCCTATAAAAATAAATTTCCAGGTGAGGTAACAATGGACCTTTTCGACAAATGCAAGGCGTTTACAACCGCTAAAGATGCGATGGAAAGTGGAATTTATCCTTATTTTATCCCTCTAAACGAAAATGAAGGCACTGAGGTTGTATTCCAGGGGAAAAGGTTAATCATGTGCGGCTCAAACAACTACCTGGGATTAACAACCCATCCCAAGGTGAGAGAAGCTGCAATTGAAGCTATAAAACGATTTGGAACCAGTTGCACGGGCTCCCGGTTTTTGAATGGTACCCTTGCAATGCATGAACAGTTGGAACATGAACTGGCTGAGTGGGTGGGAAAAGAAGAAACTTTAGTTTTCTCGACCGGTATGCAAACCAATCTGGGAACCGTTAGTGCTTTGATCGGACGCGATGATGTTGCGATCCTTGATAAAGATGATCACGCAAGTATCGTGGATGGCGCAAGATTAAGCTATGGGAAGATCGAAAGGTACCGCCATAATGACATGGACCACCTGGTTCGTGTCTTAACGTCGATCCCAGATAACGTGGGCAAATTGATCATCGTTGATGGGATGTTCAGCATGGAAGGCGACCTGGCCCCACTAAAGGAGATTGCCCAACTTGCAAAACAATATGGCGCGCGGTTAATGGTCGATGATGCCCATGGTATGGGTGTTCTTGGCAAGGGTCATGGTACTGCTGCTCACCTGGGTGTTACTGATGATGTGGATCTGATCATGTCAACCTTTAGCAAATCCTTTGCTTCGCTGGGAGGATTCATTGCCGGAGATGCAGATACGGTTCACTATATCAAGCATTTTGCGCGAGCATTAATTTTCAGTGCGAGCATTCCACCGGCTAATGCGGCGGCTGCCCTGGCAGCTTTGCACGTCATGAAAGAAGAACCTCAACACGCTGCCCGTGTTATTGAAGTTGCAGAAAAAATGCGCAAAGGATTCAGGTCGCTTGGATTCGATATTGGAAATTCGGTTACACCTGTCGTGCCAATCATTATTGGGGATGATACTAAAACATTCATGACATGGAAAAAATTATTTGATTATGGCGTTTTTGTAAACCCAGTCATTTCGCCGGCTGTAAATGCGGGTCATCAATTGTTACGGACGAGTTACATGGCAACTCATACGGATGCTCAGATGGATAAAGTGCTCGAAACCTTCAAAAAAGTTGGTAAAGAAGTGGGGTTGATCTAGAATAAAAAAACCGGGAAACCGGTTTTTATTTTGTCTTGTATAGAATTCCAATAGTTTTTGGACCACAATGGCTGGCTATTGTTGAGCCAGCTTCAGTAATTAGAATCTCCTCGAAAAAGGTGAGCTTTTCAATTTCGTTCTTAAGAAATTCAGCATCTTCAAAGCAAGCACAATGGGTGATGAACACCCGGTGCGAATCGATTAAAGTTTTTTGTGCTAAAAGAGTGCCAAGGATCGAGAGGAGAGCTTTTTTCCTACTACCACCAAGTTTCTCTCGTACTCCAAGTGTTCCATCAGGTTTTACTTCGATTACGGGTCGGATTTTTAATATGCTGGCGGCCAAATGTTCAATTGCCGAACAGCGCCCACCTTTATACAAGTAATCAAGGGTATCTACAACAAATGAAGTGCGTATCTTTGGAACATCGGATCTTATTTGGTCGGCAATCTGCAAAACTGAGCGACCTTGTTGGCTGAGTTCCGCTGCCTTGAGCACCAATAACCCAATTCCAGTTGATAAATTCAATGAATCAATAACGATTTTGGCATTCGGATCGCTACCTTCAAGTGCAATTAGGCTGCATTGATAACTGGCTGATAATTTAGAACTTATCCCAATGTAAATCAGTTGAGGGTATTGGCTGAAAATTTTATGGAATGCTTCAATTGAAGGGGCTGAAGTTTTGGGTAGGTCGTTTGTCTCATTTACCAAATCAAAAAGTTTGGGTGAGGTGATTTGAATGCCATCAAGATAATTTTGTCCACCGATAAAAACGGATAAAGGGACGATTTGAATATTATATTTGCTCACCAATTCAGATGATAGATCACAAGTACTGTCGCTGACAATCGTTACCATTTTGCGTCCTTGGGAAAAAATTAAAACCAATTGCGTTTTTTAAAATAAAGTACCATGGCAATGCCGAGAAGAAGCATTCCTAAACAGGTAAGATAAAAACCCAGGGGATGGGCAGCGCCAGGAATGCGTGTGAAATTCATACCAAACGCGCCGGCAATGAATGAGAGTGGAAGGAAAATTGTTGAAACAATTGTCAAAGCTTTCATGATCTCATTTAAACGTAAGCTGGTGGAATTCAGATAAATATCCAATCCACCGGTAATAATGTCACGTAATGTATCAGCCAGGTCTTGTATCCGCACCAGGTGGTCATAAATGTCGCGGAAGTAGTATCGACTTTGAGCGTCGATCTGCGGGAATTCATCTCTGGATAAACGGTTCATCACTTCGCGCATCGGTGAGATGATCCTGCGCAAGGACATAATATTGTGTTTTAGAGTCAATAATCGCGCTAGGGTTGAAGGGGTAGGTTTTTCCAGGACACTATCCTCAAGCCATTCAACTTCCGACTCCATTCGGTCAATCAGCGGCATATACTCATCCACCAATGCGTCAAGTATTGCATGGCATAGAAAATCAGGACCAAAATTGGTCAAACGAAAATCACGTTTGGAGCGTGCCCAGGTTCTATCCACAGGTGAGGAAATTGGGTCGGTAAAAACCGAAACGAGAAAACTCTCACCAATATAAAGATCAATTTCGGAGGTGTTTAGTTCCAGGGAATTCTCTTTATTGAGAATGGGATGAGCAATGACAAACAAATAATCTACAAAGTCATCTACTTTGGATGCCTGGTAACCATTACTTTGGCAATCCTCGATTGTCAAAGGATGAAAATGGAAAATATCCACCAGGACTTGCTGCATTTCTTCATTGCTTGCAGCTTCCAGGCTAACCCAAATATACCCATTTGGGGTGTCTTTTTTTTCAAGAATTTCTTCAATTGTGTTTAATAAAACAGGCGGTTTTTCAGTTTCGAAATAAATGCTTCTAATCATGGATTAATTGTAATCCAAAATGAAGCAACAAAAGTTAAAACAGACCCCACTCACCACCAAGTCCTTCTTCCATCATCGAAAAATCCCATGCCTCAAGACCAAAATCGATACCTACAGGGCGCTCAAGGATCTGCTCAGCTTTTTGGCGGGTGGATTCCAACATTGCAGGACCATAGGGGCAAAAGGGAGTCGTTAGGATCATTTTAACGATTGCGCCTTCGTCATCTATTTTTACATTCCTGATCAATCCAAGTTGAATAATGTTCAGATTAATTTCAGGATCTGTAATCTCACTCAACCCTTTGCGAAGTTGGTCACAAAGCTGGGGGTAACTTGATTCTGCTTCCCAAACAGGGCGGTTCGTTCCTGGTGTGTTTTGTTCTGGCATGAAAGCTCCAATAGTTAAATTCGAACGAGGTATGAACAGTGATTGTCGCCATTCAAAACGCAATTTATCTTTTCCGTTTTCCTTGAAAGGATTGAGGAAATGAGAGTTTGATCAAGAACACAAACTTCTGGATGAGCCTGACCAATGTGGTAATAAGGACAGGAAATCTCATGAATTACATATCCTTGATCAGTTTTTTCCCACTCGATCATAAAACCTTCAGCTGCAAGAGAATTTTGAATGAAATCGAGCTTTTGTTCGACTGTGAGACGTTTCGTTTTATCAAGCTGATCGACAATCATTGATTGCGCAATACTCGTAAATACTGCTTCAACTTGTTCGTGCGTAAGAGTTTTCTTTAGTTGGTCAAGAATTTTATTGGTTAAATTCATGTACCTGGTCGGAAAATTTTCCTGCCCAGACTCGGAGAGTGAATATACCAACTTGGGACGCCCAACACCATGCCTGACTTCACTGGCAATGATCAACCCGTCTGCGAGTAAATTGGTTAAGTGGTGACGTACGGAAATATTATTAATATTAACTGCACCCGCCAGATCACTAATGGAGGCATTCGGATGATTTAGTAGGGTCTTTAAAATACGGTCTCGTGTACTTTTCATATCCTCAATCCAATTTAATTAATTTGACTATACCATGAGACAATAATAATTGTCAATAATGTGATAAATATAGTAAATATTGACTGGTAAAAATGAAAGTGGTATAATAACCACGCTTTATGGATATAAACAATATAAATGATAAAAATCATAAAAATAGGTTTTGGAGTAATTCATGTCAGAAATCGTCATCAAAAACTTGAAAGTAAATATTGAAGGAAAAGAAATTCTTAAAGGCGTTAACCTGAACGTAAAACAAGGTGAAGTTCATGCGATCATGGGTCCAAATGGTACCGGAAAATCGACCCTTGCATATACCCTTATGGGACATCCCTCGTATACGGTTACAGAAGGAAGTGTCCTATTTAAGAATCAGGAGTTGCTTGGACTACCAACTGACCAAAGGGCAAGATTAGGGCTGTTCCTTGCTTTTCAATATCCGGTTTCAATTCCCGGTGTGACTGTTGCAAACTTTCTAAGGACAGCAGTTAATGCCCGGCGTAAAACCGTAACCCCTGGTGATAAAGGTATAAGTATTCCTGAATTCCGTAAAATGTTGATTGAAAAAATGCAAATGTTGAAAATGGATACTTCTTTTGCCGGAAGATATCTAAATGAAGGGTTTTCAGGTGGTGAAAAAAAACGCGCTGAAGTGCTACAAATGGCCATTTTACAACCGGAGATAGCCATATTGGATGAGACTGACTCCGGGTTAGATATTGATGCCTTGAAGATTGTCTCTGAGGGAGTAAATATTCTCCGAAGTCAGAATATTGGTGTACTTTTGATTACTCATTACCAGCGAATGCTGAATTACATTAAACCTGACTTTGTTCATGTCATGATGGGCGGCACAATTGTAGAATCAGGTGGTCCTGAACTGGCTTTGCACCTGGAAGAACATGGTTATGAATGGGTTCGTGAGAAATACGAAACGAACTTCAATTAACGGTATTCGCGGAAGGTTTTAATATGAGTAGCGACCAGAATCCTGAATTTTTAAAAAATATTGATGATTATCAATATGGTTTTCATAATCCTGATACCTCTGTTTATAAATCCGAGAGAGGTTTAACCGAACAGGTTGTGCGCAACATTTCCCGGTTAAAAGATGAACCTGAATGGATGATGGATTACCGTCTAAAAGCACTTGACCATTTTAAAAAGCGCCCTATGCCAAACTGGGGAGGGGATATTTCCGAACTTGACCTGGATAATATCTTTTACTATGTTCGACCAACAGATGCATCCGGAAAAACGTGGGATGAAGTACCCGACACGATTAAGAACACATTTGACAAGTTAGGAATACCCGAAGCAGAAAGAAAATTTCTGGCAGGCGTGGGTGCCCAATACGAATCAGAAATGGTTTATCACAGCATCCAGGACCATCTGGAAAAACAAGGCGTTATCTTCCTGAGCATTGAAGATGGTTTACGGAAGCACCCTGACATTTTCAAACAGTATTTTGGGACAGTAATCCCAATTGAGGATAATAAATTTGCAGCCTTGAATTCTGCAGTCTGGTCTGGTGGATCTTTTGTTTATGTCCCCAAGGGGGTCAAAGTAGAATTACCCCTCCAGGCTTACTTCAGATTAAATCTTGCCAATATTGGACAATTCGAACGTACCCTCATCATTGCGGATGAAGGTTCCCAGGTTCATTATGTCGAAGGTTGTACTGCACCCCAATACACCACTGACTCCTTGCATAGCGGTGTTATTGAAATTATTGTAAAAAAGGGAGCTCGTGTACGCTATACAACGATTCAGAACTGGTCCACAAATGTCTTCAACCTGGTAACCCAACGATCAATAGTGGAAGAGAATGGCACTATGGAATGGGTAGACTGCAATCTGGGATCTAAAGTAACCATGAAATATCCCTCCACTTATCTGGTTGGCGCAGGTGCTCATGGAGAGATCCTTTCAGTTGCTTTTGCCAGTAAAGGGCAGCAGCAGGATACCGGAAGCAAAGTAATTCACTTTGCGCCAAACACCAGTTCCAAAGTAACTTCGAAATCCATCAGTAAAAACGGTGGACGAGCTTCATATCGTGGACTATTAAAAGTCTATAAGGGAGCGGTCAATTCCAGGTCAAATGTTTCGTGTGACGCTCTCCTGCTGGATCCGCAATCACGTTCTGATACCTATCCAACGATTGAAATTGATGAAGAGGATGTAAATATCGGACATGAAGCTTCGGTTTCAAAAGTAGGAGAAGAACAGCTCTTTTATTTGATGAGCAGGGGATTAACGCAGGAAGAAGCCACAACCATGGTCGTATCAGGGTTTATTGAACCATTGGTAAAAGAATTGCCAATGGAATATGCAGTTGAAATGAATCGCTTGATCCAACTTCAAATGGAAGGATCTGTTGGTTAATATTGGATGGTTCCTAACATGACAGATGCAACAGTTAAATTTACACGAACTCAAAGAACTTCCCGGGAGATTTCCAAGGAAATCGGTTTTAATCCAGACTTTTCTGCATCGAATGAACTGGTTGAATACCGGAAAGCTGCCTGGTCTCAATGGCTAAGTTTACCCTTCCCAAATGAAAAAGATGAGGATTGGCGCAGGACTTCAGTTCAAAACCTGAATTTGGAAGGATACAAAGAAGCTTCCGTTATCAGTTACCAGGATTCTCAAATCCCTCAACATTTAAATCGATCGTTAACTGAGAAAAACCAGGGGGGGAGGGTTTTCATTAGCGGAAGTAAAATAGATATTTTTCTTGCTAAAGAAATAGAGGAGCAAGGAGTTGTTTTCACTGACTTTCTAACAGCGATGGACAATCATCCTGGTTTGCTCAGGAAATTGCTGGAGAAATCTGCGAATCGCAATGAATATAAATTTGCAGAATTAACTGCTGCGATAAGTACTAATGGCATCCTTTTGTACGTACCAAGGAATGTAAAAGTTGGAAAACCTCTGCAAAGCATTACCTGGTTATCTGGAGAAGGTATTCTTCAAACCTCGCACATTGTTGTTTTTCTTGAGGAAGGTGCAGAGGTAACCTATGTTCATGAGACTTCATCTCCAGAAAAAATGGAAGGCCAGTCCCTCCATACTGGATTATTCGAAATACGTGTTGGACCAGAAGCGAGGTTAAATTTTGTCGAGCTTCAATCATTAGGGGTCAATGTGTGGAATATTTCCCATGAAACCGTTACATTGGATAACGATAGTCATGTGGATTGGATATTTGGAGCATTAGGAAGTAAGGTTACGAAGAATTTCTCCCACCTGAACCTTGCGGGGCGGGGGGCGACCGGCAAGATGTCTGGTTTTTATTTTACAAATGGCAATCAACACCTGGATCACGATACTCAACAGAACCATTTGGCTCCTAATACCACGAGTGACTTACTTTTTAAAGGCGCTTTATTGGGAGAAAGCCGGTCAATTTGGCAAGGAATGATCTATGTTGATCCTAAAGCCTCAAAAACCGATGGATATCAGGCAAACCGTAACCTGGTATTGAGTAAGAAAGCACGGGCAGATTCAATCCCTGGATTGGAAATATTGACGGATGACGTACGCTGCACTCATGGCGCTACCGTGGGCAAAATCGACCAGGATCTGGTTTTCTACTTGCAAAGCAGGGGATTGCCCAAAAAAGAAGCGGAAAAGCTGATCGTTGAAGGTTTTTTTGATCCAATTATGCAGCGGATACCCTTTGATAATGTCCGGCAACGATTCCAAAACGCGATTGAAGAAAAGATGAGCAGTTACTAGTAAATTTGAAAATCTACTATATGATTAAATTAACTTTAAGAAAACGGAGAGAAACATATGGCATCAATTCCTTTTATTCGACCCCCAGATCATGAATATCAATACGAAGTGGGAGATACCGTTGAGGTATTTTGCGATCACGATAAAAATAATGAACGGATTAGAGGGTGGTTAAAGGGGATTGTTGTACAAGTTGATCCTAAAATGGTGGCAGTTCAATTTAGAACCAATGTATTCCTGACTGATGGATGGATGGTTCCTGACCATATTTTGTGGTATCCGCAAAAATCACCTCATTTACGAGTTCCTTTAAAGAAAACCCCTAAACCGGACTTCGCTAAATTACTTTAAGAAAATTAAATGATAAACAATTTCGATGTCTTAAAAGTACGCAATGATTTTCCGATTCTGAGCCGGGAAGTGCACCCTGGCGTACCTTTGGTTTATCTGGACTCTACTGCTACTGCTCAGAAACCTCTTAAAGTCATTGAAGCCATGGATGACTATTATCGTCGGCATAATGGCAATATTCACCGCGGAGTCCACACATTGGCTGAAGAAGCAACTGAAGCCTACGAAAACGCCCGATCAAAAATTGCTCGATTTATTAATGCAAAGAAACCAAGGCAAATAGTATATACAAGAAACACCACTGAATCCATAAATCTGGTTGCTCAGTCCTGGGGTAGGAAATTTCTAAAACAGGATGATTTAGTTATTCTTACGGAAATGGAACATCATTCCAACCTTGTTCCTTGGCAGATTCTGAGTGAAGAAAGAAACCTGAGGCTGGAATTTATTACTGTCGATGATAATGGTCTTTTGGATCTGGCTGTTTATGATGAACTTTTAGATCAAAACCCGAAGCTGGTGTCCTTTACCCACATGTCTAACGTTCTGGGGACAATCAACCCCGCCAAGGAGATTATTGCCAAAGCTAAAGCTGCCGGAGCTGTGACCCTGGTTGATGGTGCACAGTCGGCACCTCATTTTGCGATAGATGTTGAAGACTTGGGAGTCGATTTTCTTGCGTTTTCGGCTCACAAAATGGTTGGACCAACTGGAATTGGAGTTTTATACGGACGTGAAGACCTGCTCGAAAGTATGCCACCTTACCAGGGTGGGGGCGACATGATCAAAAAGGTCTTTCTGCGGTCATTTATCCCCAATGAAATCCCGTATAAATTTGAAGCCGGGACGCCTGCAATTGCTGAAGCGATTGGCTTTGGTGCTGCCGTGGATTATCTTTCATCGATTGGAATGGAAACGATTGCAGATCACGAACAAAAAATTGTAAAATATGCCATGGATTTATTAACTCAAGTACCTGGGCTGCATATTATGGGTGAAAAAGAGGGCAAACGAGGAGGAGTAACATCCTTCACCCTTGAGGGAATACATCCCCATGATATAGCGCAAATCCTTGATCAGGATGGTATTGCTGTAAGAGCTGGACACCACTGTGCCATGCCTTTACATGACCGGTACCGTATCCCAGCATCCACACGAGCCAGCTATTATTTATACAATTCGGTTGCAGAAGTAGATAAACTTATCGCTGGATTAACAAAAATCGTAAAAATGTTTAATGGATAAAAAATGGACGATTTATATCGCGAAGTGATCATTGAACATTACAAGAATCCCGGTTATAGGGGAACACTGGAACCTAACGACATCAGCTTTGAAGATGAAAATCCATTGTGTGGCGACCATTTAAAAATTGAATTGCGTGTAGACGAAAAAGGAAATGTTAGTGAAGCTGCTTTTAGCGGGCATGGATGTGCAATTTCCCAGGCATCCGCGGATCTTTTACTTGAATCAATAATTGGTAAAAACGTTGAAGATGTAAAAAAACTGAACAAGGGAAATGTGCTCGAGTTGCTTGGCATTGAATTAGGTCCGGTACGACTTAAGTGTGCATTACTTCCGTTAAAAATATTAAAAGCTGGCGTCTACGGGTTGGGTGAAGCAACGGACGAGCTCGTTGAATAGGAGAATTATGTCGGATCAAACAGATAGCCACCGTTATTTTAAAATAGTTAAATCAAGCGAATTGCCGGAAGGAGAACGCCTTTTTTTTGAAATTGAAAGTCTCCCAATCGTACTTTTTAATGTTAATGGTGAATTTTTAGCCACCGGGGATTTATGCTCTCATGATGGAGGCGCTATCGGAGATGGCGAGCTTGACGGAAATGAGATTATTTGCCCAAGGCATGGAGCCAGGTTTGATATTCATACCGGAAAGGCTCTTTCGTTACCAGCGGTAGTGGGAATTCCGGTTTATCCCATACGGTTAATTGACGATTATATTGAAGTAGGAATTCCAGAATAAAAAAAAAACGCGCCCGAAGGCGCGAATTTTTTTTAATTATGCAAATGCCCCAATAATTCTCAGGATATCAAACCCTTCGGCGTATTTCCTTTCAGCCAGTGCACCCTGACGGATAAGCGTTGCCCTGGTGATTTCTGGATCGAAGTAATACTTCGAATCATACGTGTGATATTCAGAAAGCGCTGCAATTTTTTTATTGACATCATTCTCATCGACTTCTACTAAAAAATTGGGAAAGAATCCATAAGAACTCCGGATCACATCAAACCCTAAAACGGTTGTTCCACGAAACGCACGAAGCCCTTCTTCAGTGACTGTTGCATGATCCTGATGAATATCGGCTTTAGTATGAACAAAAACGATATCCGGATGAAATTCATGGTTTAATTTGATCAAGTATTCAAGTATTTCCTGCCTGGCTTGGGGGAACCTGCGGGTTTCGAATTGTCCAACAATTACGTTTTCCTGTTTAACCCCAAGAATCTCCATACTTCGTAAATGCTCGGATATGACATTCTTTAGAAGGGGATTTTTTTGGTTATCCGATAAAGTGACACACTTTATCTCAGTTTTGCCAGCGATATGGGCGATTAATGCACCGCATCCGATTTCAATGTCATCTGGATGAGCACCAATAAATAAGATACGCTTACCAGAGAATGTCATATCGTGATTCATATTCACCTATTTAGTTGCGAGAATTCCACCGACAACTTTGGTCATGGTTAAAGACCCATTAGCTTTGAGTCGTTTTTCTGCAACGGCAGTGATTTGATTCATGATCTTTTCAAAATCGCCTTTTGTTTGAAAGAAAGAACCCCATAGTTTACGATCTTCAGACATCGAAGCGCGTGTATAGGCAATAAAAGGTTCAACGGAATCAAAATGCAAAGGATTTTCGAAAATATGCATCTCTACTTTCGCATATAAGGATTTGATCGTTGAAAGTAGTTCGGTGGAATATCGCGAACTGCCAGGCATCAGGGGAATTTCTTTCTGAGTGGCTTCCCGGATAATATCGTAGAATAATTGCTTGTTTTGCGGCATAGGACCAGTGGTAAAAAGGCGACCGCCTGGTTTGGTTATGCGGAACATTTCATCAATCGTGAAAGAAAATGCTTCTGCATAGTAGATAGCGAAGCAGCATGAAACGAAATCGAAATGGCTGGATTCAAATTTAAAGGATTTGTTGAAATCAAGGTACTGAAAATCAATTGAAGATTTTCGTATTTTATTTTTTTCAATTGCCTGGTTAAGAAGATCGCGAGAGACATCACCACCGTTAATATCGGCGTTTCCTTTTAAATAGTCAAAATAAGAAAAACATTGTTTACCAGAACCACACCCCACATCAAGGATCACATCGCCGGGTTGGAGTTTGATAAGATCAAGCATCCAGGCATCAATATCCCGGGCGCCAAATTTGCTATGGATATCGATTCGCACTGCCAGATCTTTAGTTGTTTCTTGAAAATCAATTTTCATGGAATCCTCATTTGATGTATTCGATTGGAATAATAAAGTTAATCTGAATAATTCTAACAGATTCGGGGAAGCATTTCACCAGCCATTACATCAAGAATCCGGTTTGACCCAATGCAAGTTTTCAGCAAAACTCGGGATTTTGGTTCAGAGTTGACGGTTCCAATTATTGCTGCTTCCTTGCCATATATATTTTCACGGACAACGGATAATGCTTTTTCTGCATAGTTAGCAGGTACTATGACAATCAATTTACCTTCATTTGCCACATAAAGCGGGTCGAAGCCTAACAGTTCACAAATTGAGGCCACCTGTGGTTTGACCGGGAGCAGCGCTTCTTCGACCGTAATATTCACATTCGACTGCACTGCGATTTCGTTCAACGTTGTAGCAAGACCTCCCCGGGTAGGATCACGTAAGACGTGTATATCCTTAATCTCAGTTACAAGTGATTGGATCATTGCATCCAGAGGGGCAACATCTGATAGTATTTGGGTTTCAAATCCGAGATCTCCGCGGGCAGAGAGGACAGCCATACCGTGGTCACCCAACGAACCCGAAATGATTACGGTATCTCCAGGTTTTGCATACGATCCGCCAATTTCAATTCCATCTGGAACAAAACCGATGCCTGTGGTCGAAATAAATATCCCATCTGCCTTACCCTTTTCAACCACCTTGGTATCTCCAGCAACGATTATCACACCAGCTTCCAGAGCGGCTTCGGACATTGACTTTGCAATATGCGATAAATCAGGAATGGAGAATCCTTCTTCAATGATAAAACTGGCAGTGATCGCCACTGGTTTTGCTCCGGACATCGCTACATCGTTGACTGTACCGCATATTGCCAATCGTCCGATGTCTCCACCTGGAAAAAATATTGGTGAAACGATATGAGCATCCGTGCTGACTGCAAGGCGTTTAAATCCGGTGTTTAAAATCACACCAAAATCATTGTTGGTATTTAAGGAAGTGTTTGAGAAATATGGCTGAAATACTTTACGGATCAAGTCCTGGGTCATTCGCCCACCTGAACCGTGCCCCATGACTATCTGGTCATTATGAGCCAAGGGAACTGCACACACGGGTCCTTGTATTAAAGGGTAATCGGATGTCATTTTATGATTTCTTCAACCCGTGAATAGCGAAAATATGCTGAACAGGCTCCTTCAGAGGATACCATAGTTGCCCCAAGCGGATTTTCAGGAGTACAAAGAGTGCCAAATGCCGGGCATTGATTTGGTTTTACAAGGCCCTGAAGCACTTTACCTGATAGGCAGATTTCCGATTCGCGCGTCATGATATCGTCGACCTGGAATCTTTTTTCAGCATCGAATTGTGAGAATTCGGAGCGTAATCCCCAGCCACTCATTGGGATCAACCCTATTCCACGCCAATTACGGTCAACATCTTGAAAAACTGAATTAATGATCGCTTGAGCCGCAATATTGCCCTTTTCAGTTACCACCCTGGAGTAGGCATTTACAACTTTATTTTCACCATTTTCAAGTAATTCAACCGTTTTCAGGATGCCATTAACAAGATCCAGGGGTTCAAACCCTGTTACTACGATAGGAATTTTGTACTTTTCGGCAATTGAGTGATATTGATAATATCCCATGACTGCGCAGACATGACCTGCAGCCAGGAAACCTTGCACCCGATTGTCTGGTGACCCCAGGATTGCATGCATGGCGGGAGGAACTGTTACTTGCGAGACAAGGATGGTATAGTTTTTTAAACCAAGAGCCTTTGCCTGGATTACACTCATGGCATTTGCCGGCGCTGTGGTTTCAAAACCGATTGCGAAGAATACAACCTCTTTATCAGGATTTAGCTGGGCGATTTTAACCGCGTCCATCGGCGAATAGACGATTTTCACCTGGCAGCCGGCTGCACGCAGCGAAAACAGATCACTATTTGAACCTGGAACACGGAGCATATCACCAAATGAGCAGAAAATAACCTCTGGTCGGGATGCGATAGCAAGCGCTTTATCCACCAATTCAAGGGAGGTAACGCAAACCGGGCAGCCTGGTCCGTGCACAAGTTCAATTGAAGGTGGTAACAATTGATCCAGGCCGTGCAGCATGATTGAATGTGTTTGTCCGCCGCAGATCTCCATGATTACCCAGGGATGTTGAGTAATCTTATGTAATTGTTCGAGACCATTTTTTACCAGATCGGCATTGCGGAATTCATCAAGATATTTCATTATTATTTACTTTGCAAACCCATCGTCAATGCCTAATTCAGCTTCCAAAGTATCGAGTTCACGAAAAGCATCCAAGGTTGCCTGTGCTTCTTCTTCACTCAGCGTGTTTAGAGCAAAACCAGCATGAACAATAACATATTGCCCTACTAATGCTTCTGGAACGGCTTCAAGGCATACTTCTCGAAACACACCGCCAAAATCCACTTTGCCCATTTTGGCTGATGGAGATGCAAAAATCTCAATTATTTTTCCTGGTACTGCCAGACACATAAGATACCTCTAATCTCTTTTAAAGTTTGCTGCAACCAGCAATTGCCCCAATGAAATTCCACCGTCATTAGTTGGAACTTGCCGATGGATCAACACTGAAAAACCTTCTTTTTCCAACTGGTATTTGGTTTTTGCCAGGAGTGTAATGTTTTGCCATACACCACCGGATAAGGCTACCGTTGAAATTCCACTTCCAGTTTTAATGTTTTTACACGTCTCGATGCAGACACGGGCAATTGTATTATGGAATTTCGCTGAAATAATACTATTGTTTACCTTTAATCGCCAGTCTTTGACGATTGATTGGATTATTGGAACTGTATTTATTACTTCTTTCCTAATTTCAAAATCATATGAATCGTCTATATTCGGATCGCTGAAATATTCTAGTTCTATTGCTGCTTGAGCTTCGTAGGATACTTGCTGGCGGATGCCAACGATTGAGGCAACTGCATCAAAAAGCCTGCCCATACTCGAAGTTAAGGGAGTATTAATTCGTTTTTCGATCTGGAAATTTAGTGTTTTTAATTCAAGACTGGTGAAGAAATTTACCGGGGGAAGATTGGACTCAAATTCAATCCCTGCTTCATGCAAATAGGAGACACCAATTCTTGCCGGCTGCTTAATCGAAGAGTCTCCTCCCGGTAATGGAACTTCCAGCAGGTGGAATGCCCTAGAAAATCCCTCATAATTGCCTAGTAGAAACTCACCGCCCCAGATATTTCCATCTGTTCCATACCCGGTTCCATCCAAAATACATCCGATAACAGGTTCCTTTGAATCTAATCCATTATCAGCCAGGCAGGCTGCCAGGTGTGCGTGGTGATGTTGAACGCAAATTACCGGTATACCCTCTCGCTCTCCACGATCAGAAGCATACTTCGATGATAAATAATCCGGGTGCAGATCTGAGGCGATCAAATGGGGATTTATTCTGAACAACTTTTGAAAATGGCCAATGCCGTTTTCAAAGGCGCGCAAGGTTTCATAATTTTCCAGGTCACCAATATGGTGGCTTAAAAAGGCATAATTCGATTTGGATAAGCAGAAGGTATTCTTTAATTCTGCGCCACAGGCTAAGATTTCTGGTACACCAGATAGCAACCGGATGGAATCCGGTGCATAACCACGCGATCGGCGGAGGAAATAAGGTTTATGGTCAACGATTCGCAGCACCGAATCATCAACACGGATATTGATGTCTCTATCGTGAGTTAAAAAACCATCCACCAACTCAGTTAACCGGTTGAAGGCATCCAAATCTTCATATGCAATTGGTTCTTCAGATAAATTACCGCTTGTCATCACAAGAACTTCTGGAAATCCAGGTTCAAGTTCGAGCAGCAGGAGGTGTAGGGGGGTATATGGGAGCATAAAACCAAGAGATTTCTGGTTTTGTGCTAATAACTCGGGGAGAGAAAAGTTATGTGAAGCTCTTTTTAAAAGAACAATAGGATGCTGGCGGGAATTGAGTAATTCAGACTCTTCCGATGTAATCTGGCAATATTTACATATGACTTTTTCGTCAAACGCCATTAATGCCAATGGTTTTTCAGACCTGTGTTTCCGTTCAATAAGAGTTGAAATTGCAGCAGAATTGGTTGCATCACAAGCAATATGGTAACCACCCAATCCTTTTACGGCGAGAATTTTTCCATCTTTTAGGAATGTCCTTGCTCGTTGCAGTGCATCCTCACCATGGAAGTCAACGTAACCTTGAGCATGGAAGGTTAATCTCGGCCCGCAAGTAGAACAGGCGATTGGTTGGGCGTGAAATCGTCGATCCTGGGGGTTATTATATTCAGTCTGACAATCTTGACACATGGGAAAATCAGCCATGGTTGTTTTTGGACGATCATATGGGATATCTTTGATGATCGTCACGCGTGGACCACAGTTGGTACAGTTGATAAAAGGATAACGAAAGCGACGATTTGAAGGATCAAATAACTCTTTCCTGCAGTCATTACATATACAAATGTCGGGCGATATAGGGGTAAATGAGGATTCGCCAACCTTGCTATCAATAATTACAAATTCTGATGAAATAAATGGGTCAGTTTCCTGGCTTTCAAGATTATCAATGCGTGCCAGTGATGGTGGATTGTCATTTAATTCGCGGATAAAATCATCAATTATATTTTTTTCACCAGAGATGATGATTTCTACGCCGCTTGAAGTATTCCAGACTTTCCCTGTTAAAAGTAACCTATTAGCCAAGGAATAAACAAATGGCCTAAATCCAACGCCTTGTACTATTCCATTGATGTTAATGTGAATAGTTTTCAAAATAAGACATTTTCCTTACTTATTTGAGCGAAATCCGGTGTTTTAACCATTCAATCCAGTTATCAAACCCTTCACCGGTGCGGCAGGAGACTGCAAAAGTAACCAATCCAGGATTGAGCATTTCAACACCCTTACGAAAGTATTCCATATCAAACTGGACATAAGGTTTTAGATCAACTTTGTTGATGATCAGTACATTCAATCCTCGATAGATATTTGGGTATTTATAGGGCTTATCATCTCCTTCAGGAATGCTGGCTACTAATAAACTTAAATGTGTTCCAAGGTCCCAGGCAGCCGGGCAGATGAGGTTTCCAACGTTTTCAACAATTAGCAAATCAATTAGGTCCAATGGAAGTTGATTCAATCCATCTGCAACCATTGAAGCATCGAGATGGCAATCTCCACCAGTGTTTATTTGGACAGCGGGCATACCTGCTGCAGTGATCTTATCAGCATCTATAGTAACCGGAGCTGTATCACCTTCAATGACGCCAATTTTATAATTGACTTTCATACGCTTAATAGTCTCGAGGATAAAACTTGTTTTACCAGCACCTGGCGAAGCCATGAGATTAATGCCAAGAACACCATGGTCGGAAAGGTTTTGACGATTTATGCCAGCCAGTCTGTCATTTGTACTCAGGATTTTTTCAACCACAGTTACTTTTGTTGAAACCATTAATTATTCTCCGGGTCTTTTTCAATTTCGATACTATCAACGTAAAACTCTTCACCACCAATGATTGTGGTCTGATAACTACCGCATTTTGGGCAGGGAATTAACTCCTGTTCGATCTGGTAGTCATTTTGGCAAATCGTGCAATGCAATATCGCAGGGAGCCTATGAAAAGTGAGTATTGAGCCGGCGCATAAAGTCCCTTCGGACATGGTCTCCCAATAAAACTGTACCGAATCATCAACAATTGACGATAATCTACCAATCACAAGGTTAATATGAGTGACTTTTGTCGCACCAGCTTTTATGGCATGGGATGTTGCGATTTCAAGTATGCTCTCTGTTACTGAAAGCTCATGCATTGTGAAAATTATAATCGAAATCGGATATAAATGGTTGGATTATTTCCGGTCTATGCTTTCGACCAAAAGGTTCATGAATTGCAACCGGGTAGCCAGAAAGCTGCGTGCCACGACGTTGGCGATACGGCGATAAATAAAAAAACCAATATCGTGATCTTCTTCGCATAAGGCGAATAGTTGTTTTCCCATGATACGGATCAAACGGCAGTGGGTAACCGCGGTGGTCGTTCCAGTCCGTTGGCGAACAACTGGTGTCATGGCTGACCATCCAAAAATATCAAGTGGACCTAAACGGGCGGTCTCCATATTTCCATAGGAGGGGACATAAACTTCTATCTGCATTTCACCATCGATCACAATATATAGATAATCAAGTGGCTGACCTTCCTGAACTGGAACGTCGCCAGCAGCTAATTCAATCACTTCTGTAATTTGACTCAATCGGACAAGCTGGTCAACAGTAAAATCCAGAAATAGAGGGATTATTTTGAGAGTCTCGATAATATTTAAGTCAATATTCATTATTTTTCCTGCAATAAGCACTTATAGGAAGATATCATGCTTGAAAATTCCTATATAGTGTTTTACGTCATGGAAGAATTAGCCGCCTGTCATAAGATATGGACGATGATAATCCTTTAAACGGACATGCAAAAAGTTAATTAAACAAACAAAAAACGTTCCACCAAAAATGATTCAAAACGTGATTGGAAAAAGAGTGAGGAAAGAAAATGAAGATCATCCCAAAGTAGATGAGTCAAGATTAAGCAATCTTCTGATTATTCATCCAATCCTCAATTTTTGCAACCGCGATTGAGACCAATTCTGCTGTTTGAGGGGATAATTGTTGCGTAAATGTAAAGTAATACCCTCGAATGGAAACGAGAATGGCTTGTGGATATTTTTGATGTATTTGCTGTGAAATGGCTAATAATGAATTTGCCGTCAAGTGATGGGTAAGGGGCGATGATTGGAAATCAGGAATAACATTTTCAACATTAACCTCATTTGCAATTGCTCCGGTATGAGCATCAATCAGGACGGCATAATCATATCGATCCAGGTCGTAGGCTAATTCAGGTAAAAGCTGTAATTGGAAGAGGAAATGGATATCTTTTTCTTTAAAATATTCATCAACGTCAATTGAAGTGGGTTCTGGTAATCCATACACCTGCATTAACTGCGATAAAACATGCCAGGCGACTCCATCATCCTGGCGGTCAAGGTTACCATATCCGAGAACAAGAAGGGTCATGAGATTCCTTTGAAAACACGCGATGCCACAAAAAAGCAGCATCGCGTGTCACAATGCAAAAAGGTCTTAGTTGCGTGTAATAGTTTTGACCAATTTGTCGGAGGAATCCTTTACTTCGAGGATTATTGGCATTTGACCAACAGCATGGGTTGAGCATGAAAGACAAGGATCATGGGCACGGATGGCTGCTTCAACCCTGTTCAGAATGCCTTCAGGAACATCTGGGCCAGTGATGTAGGTTTTTGCTACACTGTCAACAGCTTCACTCATAGCCCAATTATTGTGACCCGTTGAGACAATGAGGTTAACCTTGGTCAGTTGTTGATTTTCAGTCATCCAGTAATGGTGAATTAGTGTTCCCCGGGGAGCCTCGATTACACCAACCCCAGATGGTTTTGGATTGTGGCAGGTATTAAGGATGTCTTTACTTAAAATATCAGCATCATCAAGGAGGTCTTTTACGTGTTCAGCAGCATAAAGGGTTTCAACCAGGCGGGCAGTGTGATAGTGCAGTGTGTTTTCAACGGGTTTTCCATCGTTGATTGCTTTAAATCGTTTTAATTCCTCATTGGCAAGGGGGGTAGTTATACTCTTGGAGTTATTGAGGCGACCAAGGGGTCCTACCCGATAAACACCCTGCGGGAATCCCATCTTTTTGTAATATGGGAATTTAAGATAGGACCAGTTTTCAACATGTTCAGATATGTAATCCAGGTAATTGCGAGGATCGAATTTTTCGAGCTGCATCCCTGTGGAATCAATTAATCGAAGCTTCCCGTCGTAAAGTTCCAGGGCGTCATCTTCATTGACAAGTCCCATATAACCGGATTTCAGGACGGCAAACTTATTTATATCCTCAGCATTCTTTTCTGCCCAGCCATACATGATCTTTATGCCAATTTTGATGGTTTCAATCGATTCATCATAACCGGCAAGGATAATGGCGCGTTCCTCTTTGGTGAGTGCTTTATTCACGCCACCCGGAATGGCAAAATTAGGATGAATTCGACGACCGCCAAGGATGCGAATGATTTCCTGACCCCATTTACGTAAATTGACAGCCCTAACGGTTAATCCAGGGTCTGCAGCTAATAAACCTACTACGTTTCTAATCGCAGGATCCGCGTCAAAACCAAGGATCAAGTCTGGACCGGCAAGTTCAAAGAAATGCATCCCATGTGATTGGACAACTTGCCCCATGTGCATTAATTCACGTAAAAGTGAGGCGGGGCGCGGAGGTGGAGCACCTAAAATATCGTCTCCAGCCTTTGCAGAAGCCAGGTGATGGCTAACCGGGCATATGCCACATATACGCGGGGTGATAAGCGGCATTTCAAATACCATTCGTCCTTCACAAAACTTTTCGAAACCTCTAAACTCATTTACATGTAAATAAGCGTGGTCAACCTTACCGGCTTCATTCATGCGGATGGTGACCTTGGCATGACCTTCAATACGAGTTACGGGTTCGATTGTTATTTTTTGAGCTACCATTATATTCCTCCTGGGCTATTGCCAGTGTAAGGTATTGCCTTTTAATTCTGGTATGCGCCCCTGTCCAAGTTCGCTGAGGACGTAGAAAATTGTATCAGCTTCGGGGGGGCATCCAGGAACAAAAACATCAACATTCACAACATCTTGAAGTGCACGAACTTTGGTTGGAACGCACAACTCAGGATCATTGGGAATCTTGCCTGATTCATCAGTACTTTCTGTTTCAATATAGGCACGTCTTAATGATTCTTCAATCGTGAAAAAATTACGCATTGCAGGGACACCGCCAAAGACTGCGCAATCACCAAAAGCAACCAGAATTTTGCTTCGAGCACGCATCATTTTGGCAACTTCTTCGTTCGCAGTGTTATTTATACCACCCTCAAGAATACCGACATCTACGCCAGTCTTGTCAGGATGTTTGAAATCAGTAATCGGGGTTGAACGGAGCTCAACCAGATCGATTACGGCTGCAATTCTTTCGTCCATGTCTAATAAAGACATATGGCAACCGGAACAACCTGCCAGCCAGTCTGATGCTACTTTTGGTTTTGCCATTTTTTCTCCTTGATCTTTACAGCTAAGGTTATTTCACCAGTTCAACTGGGGAGATGCGAACATGGACCTTTTTAGCCCAGTCATCAATTAATTGAACACCTAACTTCTCAGCAAGTTTTCCAACAACTTCAAATGGGGATAATATGTCTTCTGCTGGAGTAATTGAACGTTTGGCGGAGAATAAAGTACCATCTGAACTTATGTAATGACCCTCTTGTTCTAGCCATTCCGTCGAAGGGAGTACCACATCTGCCATGCTGGTTAAAGCTGAAGCATGAGATGCAACTACTGCTTTGAAGGGAACTTTCTCAAGCTCTTTGATGGTTTTTTGAGATAATTCGTCATCTCCGTTAGCCACAAAAAGAACTTTCTTCTGATCCAGGTTTAAAGAACCATCAAGACCCAACTGTGAAGCTGCAAGGCTATTGGCGCTGCCTTTTAGACAGATCAACCTGGCATTGATAAGGTCAGCAAAAGCCTTAAGAGCTTCGATCTCGACGCCATCTTTGTAAACGATCACTGGTTTTTCGGAAGATGCGATTACGAAAGCTGCATCCAAATAGTCATCAGTTAATAAACCAGTCTTTGCAGTTAGGGATTGCAGTTCTGATGGAGGGATAGCAGCAGTTTTCTTGGTTAATCCAAGTTTTGCTACAGCAGCGGATAAAGCTTTTAATACATCTTCATTTGAACCCTTGGTAGATTTGATCACTTTGTTAGCATGCTTGCTCAAACTATTTTCGTGTTGGTCAATTACCAGAAGTTTGGTTTCTGAAGAAAGCGCTCTTTTAATAAAGAATCCGGCAACCTGGTGGTCATGAGAAAGATCCTCATTGATTACCAGTACAGAGTCGGCTGATTTAAGGTCTTCGAGAGTACCTTCAAAGGAGTGTTTGAGGAGTTCAGCAAAAGAAGAAGTATATTTTGTGAATAAGCCTTCTTCAGTTGATGTAACCATTTCAGAACCTAATTTTTCTGAAAATAGCTGCTTGAAACGATACATTGTTTCAACAGGTTGACGCGTGGAAACAACCGCGGCAATTGATTTGGGAGATGATTTTATCTGAGAAGAAATTGTGGATAATGCTTCGTCCCAAGTTGCAGCCTTTAAAAGGCCGTTTCTTCGGATTAACGGTGTTACGATGCGATCACATTTTTCAGACATCGGAGTGAAACGACCAACCTCGCAGATGACTCCCTCATTCATAACGGCATCCCAATCGCCTTCGATGCGAACAAGGCTATTGTTGCGTGTTAGCACATCAATTCCACAGCCGAGAGAGCAGCCTATGCAAATCGTCTTTGTTTTGTCTACCTGGGTCACTTTTCCGCGGTACGCACTCCAGCGGTCAATTAAGGCTCCCGTTGGGCAAACCTGAACACAACTACCACATGAAATACAAGTGCTTTGACCCAAAGGAACGCCGGTATCAGCAACAAGGATGGATTTAGCACCGCGTTCCTCAAATCCAAGGGTAAAGTTGCCAATGAGTTCACCACAAGCGCGTACGCAGCGCCGGCAGAGGATACAGCGATTGTTTTCAAGGATGATATATGGATGGGAAGCATCCATAGGATAGGGTTGATAGTTTGGTTGAAGCGGCCAGTGAGTCATTTCCTCGTGATATGCAGCATTCTGTAGTTCGCAATCACCACCGGTAACTTGGCAGAAAGGACAGAAATGGTTTCGCTCACTGAATATCAAAGTAAGAACAAATTGGCGGGCATCCAGTACCTTTTTTGTCTCAGTTTGGACAACCATATTGTTACTGACTGGCAAAGTGCAGGACGGTTGTAAAGTTCTGGCACCCTCAACTTCAACGAGGCAAAGCCGGCATCCCCCATAAGGTGTCAGGTGTGGATGATCGCATAAAGTGGGAATTTCGATTCCTGCTGCCTGAGCGGCGCGTAAAACCGTGGTTCCTTCTGCAACTTCGAGTGTCTTTCCGTTAATTGTAATGTTGACCATTATTTATTCTCTCCTGTCATGGGAAAATAACTAGATTTTCTTACCGCTCATCGGGCAGACACCCGTGGGGCAAACTTTCAAGCGAATATGAGCTTCAACTTCAGCTCTGAAATGATTCAAGATATCCCGGATTGGTGCACCAGCTGTTTGACCGAGACCGCAATTGGAAAGCTGGTAAAGGTTATCGCTTAAGTTCATTAAATCTGTCAAATCTTTTAGCGAACCCGTACCTTCGGAGATATTCGTTAAGATTTCAAAAGCTCGTTGATTGCCAATGCGGCATGGATTACATTTACCGCAGGACTCTTTGCGGAAGAAATTAAGAAGTACTTTGGCTAAATCGACGACGCAAGTGTCTTCATCACAAATTAGAAGAGCTCCAGAACCCAGCGCGACTCCGGCTTTACTGAAAGAGTCAAAATCCATTGGAGTATCCTGCAGGGTAGCGGGAACAATAGAACCGGAGGAACCACCAGTTTGGGCAAGTTTGAAAGTTTTGCCCTCCTTCATTCCCTTTCCGTAGATAGCGATGACCTCACGTAAAGTGATACCCATCGGGACTTCGATTAATCCGGTAACATTCACATTACCTAGGATTGTGTAAACTTTAGTACCGGGACTGGTGGCCGGTCCAAAACTGCGATACCAATCAGCGCCATTCCTTAAAATTGGGGCAACATTTGCCAGGGTTTCAACGTTGTTAACCAATGTGGGTTTCCCCCATAAGCCATTGGTGGTGGGGTAAGGCGGCCTGGCACGAGGTTCGCCACGCTTCCCTTCAATTGATTCAATTAAGGCAGTCTCTTCACCGCAAATATAAGCGCCCGCACCTGCGTGAACATGTAATTTCAGATTAAATCCGGTGCCAAAGATGTTTTCACCGAGGAAACCCATGGCCTCAGCTTGCTCAATAGCTTTTTTCACGCGCTCCTGGGCAAGGGTGTATTCACCTCGGATATATAGATATCCTTCATCTGCGCCAACACAAAAAGCTGCGATTGCCATGGCTTCAACAATTGAGTGGGGATCACCTTCAAGAATTAATCGATCTTTAAAAGTACCTGGTTCACTCTCATCGGCATTACAAATAACATATTTCTTTTCACTATTGGTTTTATAAACAAAGCGCCACTTTGTCCCGGTGGGGAAGCCAGCTCCGCCACGTCCGCGTAACCCGGATTTTTCTAAAATGCCAAAAACATCTTCAGGTTTATATTCTGTAAGGGTCTTCGCTAAAGCTGTGTACCCATCGCGAACAATATAGTCATCAATTGAATCTGGGTCAATTAAACCCGCTCGCTCAAGGACAATACGTTGTTCGGCTGGAAGAGTACCTTTACGGGCCGTAAGCCAGGCGATTCTGCCAGATAGTTCACGAACCGGCGCCTGTAAACCAACAGCAATCCTGCCTTTATAAAGATGTTCTTCAACAATATTATGAACATTTTCCTTTTTGACCGGACCATAAATCACAGCTTCAGGGTACACAATGACCAGGGGAGCAGCGTCATGGCGGCCGATATCACCAACCATTGTCAGCGAGATTTCATCCTGTAATCCAAATGAAAGGATTTCTTGCTGTAATTCCTGGTAAATCTCTTTTGCACCGAGTGCAATACTTGCAGGATCACTCGAAACCAACACCATTGATCGAATAGCTTTCATCATCGGCTCCTTTTAATTGTACTTTGCGAGGATGGAAGGAACCTGCTTTGGATCGACGTTCCCAAAGACATCGTCATCAATCATCATAACGGGTCCAACACCACAAACACCAAGACAACTGGTAGTGGTAAGTGTCCATTTGCCATCGGGTGTTGTTTGATCTTCATCGATCATGAGTGCTTCTTTGACCGCTAACCAAACTTCACGTCCGCCAGCAACATGGCAAGGTGCGCTTTCGCAAAACTGGATGACATGTTTTCCCCTGGGTTTGGTGGATAGCATGCGATAGAAACTTGCGACGGAGAACAGGTGACTTTTAGGAACACGGAGGAGCCGGCTGATTTCGTCAAGCGCTTCCCCAGGGAGATAACCAACTTCCCGATTCACGTCATTCAGGATGGGGATTAACTCATCCTGAGTTGCGCCAAATCTCGCCACAGCATCCTGAACAGCTTTTAGAACAGTGACGGTATCTTTTACTTCGATTGCCATTCTTTGTTCTCCTTTACAGTTATGATGACTGTTGTAAAGCAATTGACAGCGTTTTTAGTTAATCTCAATCGCATTGAAATTGCACACCTGCATACAAATTCCACAGCGTACACAGACATCTGGGTCAATTACGTGTGTTTGCCGACGTTCACCTGAAATTGCATTCACCGGACAGTTACGGGCGCATACAGTACAGCCAGTGCAAGTCCCGTCAATGATTTCATATCGGATTAATGATTTACAAACCTTTGAGGGACATTTTTTTTCGTAAATATGGGCTTCA
>Ga0209450_10000216_pt1 | contig 31667 bp, 27 predicted proteins | sample FrelakmetLWP11LW_FD_187149 | JGI IMG/M metagenome (GOLD analysis project Ga0209450, IMG submission 187149) | Freshwater lake sediment microbial communities from the University of Notre Dame, USA, for methane emissions studies - LWP11 LW (SPAdes)... | ecosystem: Environmental > Aquatic >...
TGATCCCTGTCCAGTGAAACCAGGTTGCACCTGAGAATACTTTCACCCAGTCGATCATACCGGTTTTTATTTCAGAAACTGAAGAGTGGCTGCGGTCATAAACCACCTTGCTTGGTCTTGATACTGAACCTGTTTCAATGAAATATATTCCCAGCCTGTCGCCTCCGAAAATAATGTTTTCTGTTCCAACGCTGTGTTTCTTCAGATCCATGATCACCGAACGCCCGATATCGTTATCGGGAAGCCTTGTCACAAAATTTGCATGCAATCCATAATTGGCCAGGGAAACAGCAACATTTGCCTCTCCGCCGCCAAAAGTTGCACAGAAGGATGAAGCCTGAGAAAATCTCTGGTGTTCAGGTGTTGCCAGTCTCAGCATGATCTCGCCGAAGGTCACAATCTTATCCGACATAGTTGTTTAATATTTGGTCAAATTTCTTGGTTCCTGGTTCTTGTTATAACCCACCCCTGACCCCTCCCAGGAGGGGATTTTCTTGTGTCTTGTTTCTTGTTTCTTGTTAAATATCGTTTTCTCCTTTAACGTAGCCGAAGTTAGCGAGAATGCCGCCGTCGACATAGAGGATATGGCCATTGACAAAATCGCTTGCCTTTGATGCCAGGAATAAAGCTGCATTAGCAACATCTTCCGGCTGTCCCCACCTGCCTGCAGGTGTCCTGGTCATAACAAGGTCGTTGAACGGATGTCCATTCTCGCGGATTGGGCCCGTTTGGGAGGTGACGATGTAACCCGGACCTATACCGTTGATCTGGATATTGTATTTTGCCCATTCGCAGGTCATATTCTGAGTAAGAAGCTTGAGTCCGCCCTTTGCCGATGCATATGCTGATACTGTATTGCGTCCATATACGCTCATCATCGAACACATGTTGATGATCTTACCGCTTCTTTTTTCAATCATTTTCGGAACAACTCTCTTTGAGATTATCAGGGGGGCAACAAGGTCGACATCAAGAACCTGTTTATAATCAGCCACAGGCATATCAAGTATGGGTATGCGCTTTATTATCCCGGCATTATTAACGAGAATATCAACCGATCCGACATTCTTTTCAATTTGTGTAATACCTTTATCAACATCTTTCTCGTCAGTGACATTGAATTTCAGAGTAAAGACATCTAGTCCTTCCTTTTTGAACTGCTCCCTGCAGCTGATAAGCTTCTCATCATTCAGATCATTGACGCATACTTTTGCTCCGGCTTTCCCAAGTAACAATCCAATTGCCAGTCCTATTCCATGTGTTCCACCCGTTACGAGAGCTACTTTACCAGTTAGATCAAATAATTCTTTCATATAACAATATTATTATTTCTGTTTTATCCAATCCCTACCCCCCCAGGCAAGGCTAAATCCAGGACTGATTAAGCCCCCTTTAGGGGGATTGGGGGTCATTTCATTGTGTCAGGCATACGTGTGTCCACATCCCCATAATCCATATTCTCTCCGCACATTCCCCAGATAAAAGTATAATTCGAAGTGCCTGCGGCGCTGTGAATACTCCAGGAAGGAGAAATAACAGCCTGTTCGTTTTTCATCCAGATATGCCGGGTCTCATCAGGATCGCCCATAAAATGGCAAACAGCCTGTTTATCACGGACTTCAAAATAGAAATAAACTTCCATGCGCCTGATATGAGTATGCACCGGCATGGTATTCCATACGCTTCCCGTCTTAAGTTCTGTCATGCCCATCTGCAACTGGCATGTAGGCAGCACGCTGGTATGAATGAGTTTGTTAATGGTCCTGTGATTCGATTCTTCGGGGCTTCCCATTACAACAACTGACGCATCCTTAAGAGTGATCTTTTTCGAGGGATATTCGTGATGAGCAGGTGCAGTGTTAATGTAGAGCTTTGCCGGTTCAGCCGGATTGACTGACCTGAAGACGACATCCTTTGTGCCTTTGCCAAGGTAAAGAGCTTCCTTATGGCCTATTTCAAAGTTACCATTGCCGGTCTCCACCATGGCTTCGCCACCAACATTTATAATTCCCATCTCCCTCCTTTCGAGGAAGAATGATGCTTTCACCATATCAATCGATTCAAGATTTAATGCCTTTTTTACAGGCATTGCTCCACCTGCTATTATCCTGTCACACATAGAATATACAAGGATTATCTCGTCGGGTTCAAAAATCTTTTCAATAAGAAACTCCTTTCTTATTTTTTCAGTGTCATAACTCTTGAAATCATGAGGATGAACTGAATATCTGAGATCAGTTTTCATAATATTTATAAATATTAACTACTAATATATTATATTTTACTATTTAACGGTTTCTGGTTACTGGTTTTTAAATAGTGCTTTAATTACATCGTGATTAACTTCGCAATTCTCAATTTTCATATTCTCTGCCAGCTCCATGAATGTAGCAAACGCCTCCTTTTCAGATGGTCTTGGAGCTTTGCCTGCCCAGTAGTCAATTACGTTCTGGTATCCTCCGGGTTTCTTTACATTCATTATGCCGCTGAAGGACCCGATTTTTTTGATGGTCCACCATGCCCAGCCGATATTGTTTGATTCAAAGAGTTTTACCGCACCTCTGTACCATTCATTATTGTTTTCTCCTGATTCTCCCATCCAGAGCGGAACATTGGTATCCTCCCTCAAGTCAACGTATTTTTGAATTGTTTCCTGTGTAGTCGGATTCCAGTATTTATGAAAGCTGTAAACCATATTATCGTCCCACGCAGGTGTAAGTCCCGTGAAATCATTTGCGAACTGGTTACCCTCAATGAAAATGATATGTTTTTTGTCGATCTTTCTTATTTCCCTGGTTATTGAGAGATACAATTCCAGCAAAGGCAGGTTGCCCTGCATTTTATAGTTGGTTTCGTTTATAAGGTCATAGCCCCCAATCCATTTTTCCTTTTTATATTGTTGGGCCAGTTTTTTCCACAACGCTATTGTCTTGTCTCTGTTAGCTTCGCTTTCCCACAATTGTGGCTTCAGAGTATCAACATCAGCAATAGGCCTGTCGTTGCCCTGTCCACCTGGTGCTGCATGAAGGTCCAGGATAAGGTAGATTTGGTTCTGTCTGCACCATTTCAGGAGAGAGTCGGTAAAGATAAAACCTTCCCTGAGCCATGTATTCTTTCCTGCAACAGGCTCTTTTTCAACAGGAAGGGTAAAAAGATTGTAATGCATGGGCAGGCGGACTGAATTGAATCCCCAGGCCCTTATAGAATCGATATCTCTCTTGGTGATCATGCTCCTCCTGTAAGCGGAATAGAACTTTTCAGTATTTTCCGCTCCTATCAGGTCTGTTATTTTTGATCTGATTTCAGTTTGTGTGCCCGCAACATTCGAAAGCTGAAGCATATATGGTTCCTGGAGCATCCATCCTCCAAGTCCAATACCCCTTAACAGTACCTTCTCACCTTTTTCGACAACGATCTCTTTTCCATCAGCTTTAAGAAATCCCTGGGAAAATACAGAAGCAGACAGTGTTATCAGAAGCAGAACATAAATGATCCTGAAGTGTTTCATGGAAAGTCCTTTTAGGAAAAGTGAATTAAAACAAAAATACAATCTTTGAGCATATACCCTAATAAAAACAGAGGTACTTTTTATCGTTTTTATTTATTGTGTTATGAACAATATTGAAATATTTTTTAGTGGAATCCCGGTTTTCGTGATCGTTAACGTTTTTTTTTATATTTTTAAAAGGCAATATTTTACCTTTATAACATATTTAATTCATTTATATGAAACCATTCATTCATGATGATTTTTTACTGGGCAACAAAACAGCAATAAAACTTTATCATCAATACTCTAAAAATCAGCCAATTATCGATTTTCATTGTCATCTTTCTCCCTCAATGATAGCCGATGACCGGCAGTTTCTGAACCTCACTCAGGCATGGCTTGAAGGTGATCATTACAAGTGGAGGGCAATGAGGACAAATGGCATTGATGAGAAGTACTGTACCGGCAAGGCATCCGACAATGATAAGTTTGCCAGATGGGCAGCAACTGTTCCATATACAGTTGGGAACCCTCTATACCACTGGACACACCTCGAGCTTGCAAGGTATTTCAAAATAACTGATCTTCTTTCACCAAAAACGGCAACCAGTATCTATAAAAAAGCAAGCACCCTTCTCCAGACCAAAGAGTTTAGTGTAAGGTCCCTGCTCAGCAGGATGAAGGTCGAAGTTGTATGCACGACCGATGATCCTTCCGATACTCTTGAATTTCATAAAAAGCTGAAGGGAAAATTCGAAGTAGGCGTGTTCCCTACCTGGCGTCCCGACAATGTAGTAAAAACGGAAGACCCTGTAAAATTCAAGGCATATATCTGCAGGCTTGAAAAGGCAGGCGGAACTGACATAAAAAACTTCAGCTCACTTGTTGAAGCACTTGACAACAGGCATAAGTTCTTCCATAAGATGGGAACAAAGGCATCTGATCATGGTCTCGATCGTTTCTACTTCACAACATACTCCGCATCTGATGCAGATAAGGCCTTTAAAAAATTGATGAAGGGAGGAATCCTCTCCGCCGAGGAATCAGAAAAATACAAAGCAGCAATAATGACAGAGCTCTGCAGGATGAACCATAGAAGAGGATGGACACAGCAATTCCACGTAGGGGCAATGAGAAACAACAATAACCGGATGTTCAGACAGATGGGTCCGGATACAGGCTGGGATTCGATAGGCATAGCTCAGGATGCATTTAAAATGTCTAAATTCCTCAGCAGCCTTGATGACACAAACCAGCTTGCCAGGACAATCCTTTATAATCTGAATCCGTCCGACAATGAGATGATGATCACGATGGCCGGTAACTTCAATGACGGAACGACACCGGTAAAGGTACAGTATGGAGCTGCATGGTGGTTCCTGGATCAGAAGAACGGCATGGAAAAACATATAAAGGACCTTGCCTCACTGGCGCTTATGCGCAGATTCATTGGCATGGTTACCGATTCAAGAAGCTTCCTCTCCTACCCGCGCCACGAGTACTTCAGAAGAATCGTTTGTAATTATATCGGCGAAGAAGTTGAGAAGGGTACAATACCTGACGAGGAAGAACTGCTCAAGCCGCTTATTGAAGGGGTATCATATAAGAATGCAAAAGATCATTTTGGATTTTAACTAACCCCCCATCCCCCCCAAGGGGGGCTAAATAAAGTCCCCCTTGGGGGATTTAGGGGTATAAAATATATATATCATGAATGAACTTAACCTTAAAAATAAAGTCGCCGTTATAACAGGCGGTGGTGGAGTAATCTGCTCGACAATGGCCAAATCGCTTGCTGCAGAGGGTGTTAAAACTGTAATTCTCGATCTGAACAAAGATGCGGCTGAAAAAGTAGCCATAGAGATTGAACAAGAATTCAAGACCAGGTCAATAGGTTTATCGGCAAGCGTGCTTGATAAATCATCCCTTGAAGGAGCATTGAAAGTGATACACGAAAAAATGGGTTCTGTTGATATTCTGGTTAATGGGGCCGGAGGAAACTCTCCTGCTGCAACATCAAAAGTTGAGAAGATGGACGGAAATGAAAAACCGGAGGATACATTTTTCGGGCTTCAGATTGAAGGATTCGACAAGGTGTTCGATCTGAACTTCAAAGGCACACTCCTGCCATCGATGGTTTTCGCTGCCGACATGGTATCAAAAAAGTCAGGCGTCATAATCAATATCTCATCGATGAACTCATACAGGCCATTGACAAAGATCCCCGCCTACTCAGCTGCCAAGTCGGCTGTAAACAATTTCACACAATGGCTGGCAGTTCATTTTGCTAAGGTAGGTGTGAGGGTGAATGCCATTGCCCCGGGATTTCTTCTGACAAACCAGAACAGGTTCCTTCTGATTGATGAGAAAACAGGCGAAATGACACCCCGAAGCAAGAAAATCATCAACGGAATACCCATGGAACGTTTTTGTACCCCCGAAGAGCTTACCGGCACGCTTCTGTACCTGGCATCGGATCTATCAATGGCTGTCACAGGCATAATAATACCGGTTGACGGAGGATTTAGCGCTTACAGCGGAGTCTGAAAAAGTTGCAAGTTGCATGTTCCATGTTACAGGTCGAATTTCCAAAAAAACTTGTAACCTGGAACCTGGAACATGAATTATTTAAACAGTATGTTATGATCTACTACGCATCCGGTTCGCCTGACATAGAAATCAGTTCAAATGAGCTTGAATATGGATTATATTCGGCTCTTGTGAAAATGGGACCAAGAAAAAAGGTTCTGGTTGTTCCGCCCGATTTTACCCGCTTTCATTCAAGGTCGGGCGAGATAACCACGCTTGTATATAAGTATTATAAGGATTGCCTTAAGGATATCCTTCCGGCTCTCGGTACGCATGTGCCGATGACTTTCGATGAGATCAGTGAGATGTACAAGGAAGTTCCGAAAGATCTGTTCAGGGTTCATGACTGGAGAAAGGATGTTGTTACAGTAGGTACTATTCCCGGAGAATACATTTCACAGCTTACAAATGGTGCTCTTGACTATTCATGGCCTGCCCAGCTGAACCGGCTTGTATATAACGGAGGCCATGACCTGATACTGTCTGTAGGTCAGGTAGTTCCTCACGAAGTGATAGGAATGGCAAATTTCAATAAAAATCTCTTTGTCGGAACAGGCGGACATGAGGGATTAAATAAAAGCCATTTCATTGGAGCAGTATATGGCATGGAGAAAATGATGGGCAAAGCAGATACACCTGTAAGAAGGTTGTTGAATTATGCCTCGGAACATTTCATTTCTCACCTTCCCGTGGTTTATGTTCAGACTGTCATCGGGCGTGATACATCAGGTAAGCTGGTGATGCGGGGACTCTTCATTGGCGATGATCCCGAAGTTTTCAGGCTGGCAGCCGAGCTTTCTGTTAAAGTCAATTTTACAGTACTTGAAAAACCGCTTAAAAAAGTCGTGGTATATCTTGATCCCTCAGAATTCAGGACTACATGGCTTGGCAATAAAAGCATCTACAGGACAAGGATGGCGATGGCCGATAATGGAGAGCTCATTGTTATCGCACCGGGTCTGAAGGAATTTGGAGAAGATAAAGAGATAGACAGGCTGATAAGAAAGTATGGTTACAGGGGAACTCCGGCCACTCTGGCCTCATTAAAAGAGAACGAAGAGTTAAAGCAGAACCTGAGCGCGGCAGCACATCTTATCCATGGAAGCTCTGAAGGCAGGTTCTCTATAACCTATTGCCCGGGGCATATCACCAGGGAAGAGATTGAATCTGTTAATTTCAAATATGCTGATCTTTCTGAGACAATAAAAAAATATAATCCCGAAAAGCTTAAGGACGGATTCAACAAAATGGCCGACGGAGAAGAGATCTATTATATCTCGAATCCAGCAGTAGGATTGTGGAGCTCCAGGGAACGGCTTGAAAAATGATAAACTGGGGCATCATAGGTTGCGGCAATGTCACTGAGATTAAAAGCGGTCCTGCATTTAACAAAGTGAAAAATTCACGTCTGGTTGCAGTGATGAGGCGGAATGCCTCTCTGGCTGAAGATTATGCGAGGCGGCACAATGTGCCCAGGTTCTACTCCGATGCTTCCAGCCTCATTAATGATCCTGAAGTCAATGCTGTTTATATTGCCACTCCCCCTTCGAGTCATGCTGAGTACGCAATTAAGGCGATAAAATCTGGTAAACCGGTCTATATTGAGAAACCAATGGCATTGAACTATTCAGAATGCCTGAAGATCAATAAAGCTGCCGATAAAGCAGGCATCCCTGTTTTTGTAGCTTATTACAGGAGAACTCTTCCAGGTTTTGTCAGTGTAAAAGACATGATACTCAAGGGAGTAATTGGAAAACCTCTTTTCGTTCAGCTGCAGCTGTTCAAATCTCCATCCGAAGAAGAGAAAGAAGGGAATCTTTCATGGAGGGTTGATCCGGTGACATCAGGAGGCGGACACTTTTTCGATCTGGCATCACATCAGCTGGATTATCTTGATTTTCTTTTCGGCCCGATTCAGAAGATAAAATCAATTGTTATTAACCAGGCAGGCCTCTACAAAGCAGAAGACTATGTTTCGGCAGGATTCCTCTTTGGAAACAATATCGCCGGTTCAGGAACATGGAGTTTCTGTGCATCGGCCTCAAGCAGCAGGGATATAATCGAAATAACCGGGGACAAGGGACTGATAAAATTCTCGTGCTTCAATTTTGAACCCATTGTTCTTGAAAACAGTGAAGGACGAAAGGAATTTATTAACGAAAGACCTGAGCACGTTCAATTCTATCTGATAGGACAGGTGGTCAAAGCACTTAGCGAGAATGGGACAACCGTGAGCACCGGGATCACCGCAGCAAGAACAAGCAGAGTGCTGGATGAGGTTGTGCAGGAATACTATAGGTACTGAGTGAAAGGGATGAAGATTGCTTCGCTTCGCTCGCAATGACAGTGGTTTCAAGATTATTGGTTATGAACAAGTGACAAGATAATCCCCTCCTGGGAGGGGTTGGGGTGGTTAGAAATTAAGTAACAACTTAAACTAATATAATCAATTTAAAATGAGCAAACTAGCAGACATCGGATTAATAGGGTTGGCAGTAATGGGTGAAAATCTTGTTCTGAACATGGAGAGCAAGGGATTCCACGTAGCTGTCTTTAACCGAACAACCCAGAAGGTCGATGACTTTCTTGCCGCAAGGGCGATGGGGAAGAACATCACCGGGGCACAATCAATTGAGGAACTTGTAAGATCTCTGGCCCGGCCGAGGAAAGTAATGATAATGGTCAAAGCCGGAAGTGCAGTGGACGACATGATCAACACACTGATCCCATACCTGGAGAAAGGTGATATAATCATCGACGGAGGAAACACTCATTTCCCGGATACCAACAGGAGGACTGCCTTTGTTGAAAGCAAGGGATTGCTGTATATAGGTACTGGCGTTTCAGGAGGTGAGGAAGGAGCACTTCTGGGGCCATCAATAATGCCCGGTGGTTCTAAGGCAGCGTGGCCTTTCGTTAAGCCAATCTTCCAGGCAATAGCAGCCAGGGTTGAAGATGGCTCTCCATGCTGCGACTGGGTTGGAGAGAACGGCGCCGGACATTTTGTAAAAATGGTGCATAATGGCATCGAATACGGCGATATGCAGCTGATATGCGAAGCTTACCAGATCATGAGGGACCTTCTTAATATGAGCGCCGATGAGATGCACCTGGTATTCAAAGAATGGAACAAAGGCGATCTCGACAGTTACCTGATTGAGATAACCAGGGACATACTTGCTTATAAGGATACCGACGGCAAACCGCTTGTGGATAAGATACTTGACACAGCCGGACAGAAAGGAACCGGGAAGTGGACGGCTGTAGCTGCCCTTGATCAGGGAATACCACTGACTCTTATCGGTGAAGCGGTATTTGCACGATGCTTGTCTGCAGTCAAGGAAGAGAGGATAAAAGCATCGAAGGTGCTTCATGGTCCCAAACCTGCCTTTACGGCGGACAAAAAGAAACTGATAGATGATCTCAGGGATGCGCTTTATGCATCAAAGATAGTCTCATATGCTCAGGGATATGCACTAATGAGAGCAGCAGCTGCAGAATACAAATGGGATCTGAATTATGGAGGAATTGCACTCATGTGGAGGGGTGGCTGCATTATCAGATCAGCATTTCTCGGAAAAATAAAGGAGGCATTTGATAACAATCCTTCAATAACCAACCTGCTGCTTGATCCTTTCTTCAGCGATAAAGTTGAAAAGGCCCAGAAAGGATGGAGGAACGTAGTATCAGCTGCAGTGACGAACGGGATCCCGGTTCCTTCGATATCATCAGCACTGGGATATTTTGACGGTTATCGCTGCGAAAAGCTTCCGCAAAACCTCCTGCAGGCTCAGAGAGATTTCTTCGGTGCTCACACCTATGAACGAACTGATAAGCCGAGAGGCGAGTTTTTTCATACAAACTGGACAGGAAGAGGAGGTACTACTGCATCAACGACCTACACAGTGTAAATTCCTAACAACCATTATAATATGACAGAAGAAAAAAAATTCAGCAATTACAGATGGACTGTCTGTGCATTGATCTTCTTTGCCACGACAGTCAACTATCTTGACAGACAGATAATAGGGATTCTAAAACCTCTCCTTGAAACTGACCTGGGAATTGGCGAGAAAGATTATGCACATATAATCATGGCCTTTCAGCTCTTATACGGAATCGGCATGGTCATAGCCGGACGCCTGATCGATAAATTTGGTACCAAAATCGGATATGGGGTTTCTGTTATATTATGGAGCCTTGCTGCAATGGGACATGCCCTTGCAAAAGGTGTATGTGGTTTCGGATTCTGGAGAGGTTTCCTCGGTGTAAGCGAGGCCGGAAACTTTCCGTCAGCGATTAAATCGATAACTGAATGGTTCCCAAAGAAAGAGAGGGCTCTTGCCACGGGGATATTCAACTCAGGAACAAATGTCGGGGCAATAGTGGCGCCTTTGGCTATTCCTCCAATGGTGGCTGCATGGGGCTGGCAGGCAGCATTTATCATAACCGGAGCAATAGGTTTTATCTGGGTGATTCTCTGGTTCGTTTTCTATGAAGTACCGGAAAAACATAAAATGGTAACTGAAGGTGAACTTGCTTACATACATAGTGATGTTGACGAACAGGCTGAAACAAAAGAAAAGGTTCCATGGCTTAAGCTTCTCAAGTACCGACAGACATGGTTATTCTTCATTGGCAAGGGTCTTACGGATCCTATATGGTGGTTTTATTTGTTCTGGATTCCCGGCTGGTTGTCAACTGTCAGAGGTGCAGGTCTTGATGTAAAATCATTCGGATTGCCTCTTGCATTCATTTATACCATGACGACTGTCGGAAGTATCGGCGGAGGATGGGTTTCAGGATATATGATCAAGAAAGGTATGACACCTTTCAAAGCAAGAAGGGTCACTATGCTGATCTTTGCACTGCTCGTAATACCGATAATATTTGCACAATCACCCTCTATTGGAAACTGGGGAGCTGTTTGTCTTATTGCCCTGGCTGCTTCATCACATCAGGCGTGGTCTGCGAACATCTTTACCACTGTTTCCGACGCGTTCCCAAAGAAAGCTGTCAGCTCAATTACAGGAATCGGTGGGATGGCAGGTGCTGTTGGCGGTGCCTTTATTTCATACATTGCCGGAGGGATACTTCAACACTTTAAAGACCTGGGACATATTGAAACAGGTTATGTCGTGATGTTTACAATTGCAGGAAGCGCTTACCTGATTGCATGGATAATCATGGCTGTATTCAGACCAAAAAATCCAAAAGTAGAACTTGACTGATCATGCCCTTTAAAAAAGCAAGAATAAAAGACATTGCCGAACTTGCCGGAGTATCAATCGGGACAGTCGACAGAGTTTTGCACAAAAGGGGTGAAGTGGCGGAAAAGACGAGGGAGAAAGTTATTAAGATCGTAAAAGACCTTGATTATTCTCCCAACGTCATCGCCCGTGCACTTAAATCAAAAAAGAAGCTCAATCTGGTTTCTTTATTACCGGATCCTGCTGATGAAAGTGCATTCTGGCTCAAGCATCCAGAGGGCATGCTGAGAGCGATGAAAGAACTCGAACCTTTCCCTGTAGCGTTAACGCAAATAACATTCGACCTGCTTGATGAGAAGGATTTTGCAAAAAAATTTGAATATGCCCTCAGCCTTCATCCTGACGGAGTTATACTCGCTCCTATTTTTAAATCGGAATCCATTTTCTTTTGCAACCGCCTGGCAAAGAAGCATATCCCGTTTGTTTTTATTGACGGCTTCATAGAGGAAACTGAATTCCTTTCCTACACCGGAGAAGATATTTTTCAGAGCGGAAGAGTTGCAGGCCAGCTGGTGGATTTGGTCACCCCAGAGGACAAGGATATCCTGATAATAAATATTGCCAGAAATATCCGGAATGTTCATCACCTTAACAAAAGAACACAGGGATTCCTGAGTTATTTTCCTGTGTCAGGCAAGAATATTGGTGAATTGATTACTCTCAGTATAGTTGATCCTGTTCCTTTGAACATAAAAAAAGAATTAAACAAGGTGCTTGGCAGGAATCCGGAAATAGGATCAATTTTTGTTACAGGCTCAAAATCGTACAAAATAGCCGACTATATGGCAGCAGAGGGAATCAACTCATTAAATCTGGTTGGGTATGACTTGCTTGAAAGAAATGTGAAATACCTTATCTCAGGAAGAATAAAATTCCTGATAGGTCAGAGACCTGAAGAACAAACATATAAGGGAGTCAGAAAACTGTTTGACTATCTGACAATGGATAGAATTCCAGAAAAAATGGAATACCTGCCGGTAGATGTCGTAACTTCAGAAAATGTAAAATTCTTCCTTTGATATAGTTATCATAAAATAAAATACAAATAATGAAGACACTCGGAAAATACTCAATCGGAATGGGTGACAGATTCGGCCACCAGGGAGATGCACAACTGAAAGCTGTTATTGATGCAGGTACAAAAGGGATCGAGATCACACCTGTCTGGAACAAATCGAATAGGGAACACAATACGATCGGAACACAGCCTGGTGATGTCAGAAAAGAGGCAGATAAAGTGACAAAAAAAGCAGGATTCAGGAAGCCGTACTTTGTCGACGCCGATCATATCAATCTCGATACTGTGGACCGGTTCATTGAAAGCTCTGATTTCTTCACGATTGATGTTGCCTCATATATAGGTAAAAAAGCCGATGATGATGATATCAACGCTTTCATTGCAGGAACAAAAAAGTATTCAGGTGAACTGAAAATACCGGGTATTAGAAAACCATTAAAAATATCGGAGCAGGAGATCAGGGAAATAGCAAATAAATATCTCTTTGCAGCTATCAAGGCATGGGAGATCTTCAGAAAGATCGAGAAAACGAAGGGAAGCGGTAATTTTGTTACTGAGGTTTCGATGGATGAGGTTCCCGATCCACAGACGCCGGTAGAGCTCTTTTTCATTCTTAAAATGCTGGGTGAAGAAAGTATACCTGTTCAGACTATTGCTCCCAAGTTTTCAGGACGATTTAACAAGGGTGTCGATTATGTTGGTGATCCTGATAAGTTTGAAGAGGAATTTGAAGCCGATCTGATGGTTATAGACTATGCTGTACATGAATTCGGACTTCCGGGTAACCTGAAAATGAGCGTGCATTCGGGATCAGATAAGTTTACGATCTATCCGATCATTGGAAAAATAATCAGGGAGAATGATAAGGGCATTCACCTTAAGACAGCAGGCACAACATGGCTTGAGGAAGTGATCGGTCTGGCAGAGTCGGGAGGCAAAGCGCTCGATTTTGTAAAGGATGTTTATGCAAAGTCGCTTGAAAAGATTGATGAGCTATGCGCTCCCTATGCAGATGTGATCGATATTAATATTTCAAATCTACCTTCGAAGACCAGCGTTTCAACATGGGACGGTCCGAAATTTGCTGACGCACTGAGGCATATTCCCGGTAACAAAGACTATAATCCAAACATGAGACAGCTTGTGCACGTTGCATACAAGCTGGCCGCAATGAGAATGGATGAATATTTCAAGTTGCTGGAGGCAAATGAAAAAACTATTGCGAAGTGTGTTTACGAAAATATGTACGACAGACACATTTGCAGGCTGTTTGGGATTAAATAGTTTATTCCCAGCCAGGCTGCGAAACAGTTGCCTGGTAATTCGAATAGTTATATAATGGATTTCTGACCGGTTTGTAAAGCCTACCGGTTTTGGGATTATCGCTCTGGGTATAAACCCAAATCTCATGCTGATTCCATACAACTATTTCATCCCTGCAATCGCCAGTCAAATCAAGAGTCGCGTTGCACATGTCCGGGTGTCCGTCATCCGGGAACTGAAGCACTTTTCTTCCCCAGCCATCAAAGACTCCACCCTCCTTAACATTCGGATTATGAACAAAATACTCCTCTCCTGCTCCTGTCCAGTTCAGTGGAAGACACATACTTCCATACTGGTTTGGCTCGAAGTCATGGTAAATATTCCCTTCAACATCGTAGAGATGGATGATCCCCTGGCTCCCCCAGAAGTCTATTGTAACGGTCTCCAGCCCAGGCATATCTGATCTGAAATTCGCAATCGCAGGATTCTGCACATGTCCGTTCCGTATGTGCTTGATTATTTTTCCGTCAAGGCTCACCCGGATATAACCTTCATTGCTTGCCGAATACATTATTTCAGGTTCTGCCCCGGGGTCATCAATATAATTTGCTATAGCTAAACCATCGCAATGGTCCTCAAGCTCTTTATCGAGGCTCCAGAGAAGCTTTCCGTCATCGTCATATAATGAATAACCGATTGCGAGCTCCTCCCTGCCGTCTGAGTCAATATCATATGCATATGGATAATGGCCTGTCTTACAGCTTCCTTCCCATATCACTTTAAGGTTATTATTCATAACCCAGAAATTATTATATCGATCCTTGGCAAGGATGTCTGATGCCCATCCTTTACCTTCAGCATCGAAAAAAAAGAGGCAATCACCGAGAATCCGGTCAAATTTATCATCCTGAATCTTTGATTCTGGCAATTGTGCCTTAAATCTCGTTTCACCTGTTTTCGCATCAGCGACGATAATTTCAAAGTTCATGCAATAAATGACTTCGTTTTTACCGTCATTGTCAATGTCGTGAACCTGGAAACCAACATCATTGGTAAGTAGGTACTTGTCAGGATCCGGCTTGCCGATCTGCCAGAGTATATCTCCGTCGAATGTCATGGCTGTAAGGCAGCTTAGTTCACTATGGCTGTCCCTGGGACCGTGATGAATGACCTGTCCTATAAGTACATCAACATAACCATCACCATTAAGATCTCCAAATCTTACGTTACGTCCTGTACCGAAGCCCTCCGTGTTTATCTTCTTCCAGAGAATCATCTTTGGATTGGCCTCCTGAAGCTTGAGAGACTCGATCCGGTATTTAGCATTTTTGTTTTCCACCAATGCCATTTCTCTGGCAGGAATCGCAATATCAACTCCATAATATTTTGCTCTTGCATTCGAGACCAAACCTATTTTACCGGTTTTGTAGGTATCATCGGTAGCTTCCAGCTTCAGATCATCATTCAGCATGACTTTAATTGAATTATCTTTTACCGTTACAGAAGCTGTAAGCACTTGTCCGGGATTAAGGCCAAAAGGCTTCTCAGCGAGCCTGGTTTCAAAAAGTGAGTTGAAAAAATATGAATGTTTGAATATTGAGATGTAAGCCATCGAATCCATTATACCAAAAAAATAGAAGCACCTGTCATTCCTGTATCTGAAAGCTACACCGGAATATTGTGAATCATCTTCGGGTTCGAACTTGACTGTAAAACTGTAATTCTGCCACAATGAATCACCTGTAATTATCATTGGGTGTGTCCACTTTTGTGATTTATTCAGGAGTGTCTGGCACATTACATGCCTGGTTCCTTCTGCTTTCACCTGCCAGGCCTTTCCCCATTCATCTCCTGAAGCAAAGCTTGAAACTACCCAGTTTCCTTTAGGGGCAGCTTCGGGGAGGTAGTGGTATTCGGTAAGAGCTCCAACAGGAGCAGAGAACAGGCCTGTATCCAGAGCGGAAAAATCATCTATCAGGCGGACCTGTTTAGAATTGATTTTGTTGCAGCCGGCAAAGGCTGTTGTCAGGATTAATATGACAATAAGGAATTTTCGATACATGATTTTACCTGTCAAGCTCGATTGAAGCAAGAATAAACGGCGCCACCCCTTTCGTATCGTTGTCGAAACGCTTTTCGTTAATGTAGTACTCGTACGATCCGTCCCTGTAGGGATTGCCGCCAAGTCCGCAGCCTCCACAAATATTATGTATAGTAACCATCCCCTTTTCGTCGACTGTTACGAGCTCCTTTATAAAATCGTCGAATGCACTGTTTGCAATATCCCGGTATTTTTTATCGAGATAACCAAGTCTTGCGCCTTTTGCAAATACATAAATATACATTGCCGAACCTGAACCTTCAAGGTAATTGCCTTCTCTGCCGCCCAGATTAAGCACCTGGTACCAAATACCTGATTTCGGATCTCTCACTTTAAGCAGAGCATCGCAGGTCTTTTGAAGGATAGTGATAAGGTCTTGCCTGTCGGGATGATCAGCAGGAAGATAATCGAGTATATCAAGTATAGCCATTGTGTACCAGCCCATTGCGCGGCTCCATGGATAATGTGATTGCCCGGTTACAGGGTCACACCATTTTTGCGTTTTGCTTTCGTCCCATGCATGCATAAGCAAACCGGAGGCTGGATCAAGTGTCTTCCCATAGATCATTTTTGTCTGTGTTGTGGCGACATCGTACCATTCAGGGGAATTGAATTCCTTCGCATACTGTGCCATGTACGTCGAGGCCATGAATATACCGTCGAGCCACATCTGCCATGGATAGATTTGTTTATGCCAGTATCCACCCGAGTTTGTTTTTGGTTGAGTCTTCAGCTGTTCGATGAAATTATCCAGTGCAATTTTATATCTGGTATCCGGATTTCTACTGTAAACCAAGATAACATTCCTCCCGGGAAAGATCCTGTCGAGGTTATATTCTTTGGATCTGTAATCAGTAACTGATCCGTCGGCGTGAACAAAATAGTTCACCCAGTTTTCCATATACTTTGAATACTTCGGATCGGCATTGCCGAGCCTGTCGATTGCCATGCCGAGAAATGCAACATCGTAAGCCCATTTTGGATTCCCGGCGACATATTTTGTAAGGCTGTCAGCCTGCGTCATCACCGTATTGGCCATTCTGATTGACCATTTTAGATCAACTGACAGCGATTTTTTGTTCGAAGGTTGTCCGGAACATGCAACAAATGCTAAAAGGAATAAAAGAGAGGATATGTTTTTCATTTCTTTAATATATTGTTATTGAAAGTTAAATTTTTCCCCTTGTTGTTCGTAAGGGCAATGGTTCCGGGGAAAATATTGTTTGCAACAACAATGTTTTCGGTTTTCTCATCTTCATTAATAAGAAGAGGAATAGCATCAGGCTGGTAGCAGTTTGTCACTCTTACTCCGTTGCAGTTTGTAAGTTTAATGTATGGCTGGTCCTTAAGCTGTGTAACGACCGTCATCTTATCCCAGCTGATGTTTTTTGAATCCCTGGCTTCAAGTGCATTTCCTTCACTTATCTGCATCCTGATATCATGGAAACTGATATCTGATCCATTTTCAACTAAAATTCCTCGTATTGTCGAGGTTTCCATATTGCTGAAAGATATCTGGCTGACATCTCTTTCCTCAAGTCCGTAAATTGCTACTGGTCGCTGACCACCTCTCACCTGAATATTGGATATCCTGACATTGCTGCACGCTGGGGTTCTTTCTGAGAGTGGTTCCGGATCAGTACGCTGATACCTTAATGTGATCAGAACTCCCTCATTAATCATATTATTCATAACGATATTTGAGACCAGCAGGTCTTCAATAACACCGCCTCTTCCTCTCATGGTTTTAATTCTGATGCCACGATCTGTACCTTCAAAAACACAGTTGGTGATAGTTACTCTCTTCACATTGCCGCTCATTTCACTTCCTATTACCACACCTCCATGCCCCCTGAGCATTGTGCAGTTTGTTATTGTTATATTCTCCGTAGGTCTTCCAGCCTCCCTGCCGTCTTCATCACGTCCCGACTTTATCACAATGCAATCGTCGCCAACAGTAATGTGGCAATTTGAGATATGCACATTCCTGCAGGATGACGGATCAATGCCATCAGTGTTAGGAGAACCTGACGGATTTTCAATTGTAATGCCTGTGATGGTTATATTGTCTGTGAATGCCGGCATAATAGTCCAGAACGGAGGATTTGAAAAACTTACTCCCTCAATAAGTACGTTATTGCATTCATATGTTGTGACCATCGGTGGTCTCAGAAAGTTATTTTTGGCTTTTATATATGTATTTCTGGCAAGCAGGGCTTCATTCTCCTGTTTAAATATCTGCTGCCATTTGCTTTCAGGATTCTGCATGGCAGTCCTCATAAATGTCCACCATTTCTGTCCCTGACCATCAAAATGACCTCTGCCCCTTATTGATATGTTCTCACACTTGTATGCATATATCTGCGAAGCGAAGTTCTTAACTCTCACATCTTCCCACCGCGAAGGAACCATCGGCAGGTAATCGTCAAAATCATCCGAAAACTTTATCACCGCACCGGCATCAACCCAGAGTGTTATATTACTCTTCATAATTATCGGTCCGGTAAGGTATGTCCCCGCAGGGAAATAGACTGTTCCGCCACCTTTGCCTGAAAGGTCGGTGATAATATCGCTTATGACCTTTGTACATTTCACCTTACCAGTGGGATCAGCGCCTTTTTCTTTTACGTTGGTCCAGACTGACTGCGATTGAAGAAAAAACGGAAAAAAAGATAAAAGAATAATTACTAACGTCTTTTTCATAATCTATAAAAAATATAGTTCTCTAAGTACTTTATAACCATATATTTATACGGTTTCCTTTCACTCACCCCTCACCTCTTCTCCCCCTCCTTCATATTTCATTCCATTGTTGGTACTCCGGTTACCGGCTTTGGTTCCAGGATGTGAAGGTCGAAAATAATGATCTCATTCAAGCCTAGCTTGAGAAAAGATGCCGGACAATAGAGCCTTTTTTGTGGTCCAATATCCCAGAAGCGGCCAAGATTATGTCCGTTGACCCATACAATACCCTTTTTATAGTTTGATACATCAAAATATGTATCACCGGCTTCAATGAGGGAGAAGTTACCCTTAAAATAAATTCCAGGCTTATTGACGGTACGTCCGGACGAGCGCAGATCATACACAAATTTCCAGTCCATCGGGAGCTTGTATATTTTCCAGTTCATAAGAGTCATTCCATTGAGCGTAACACGGTCGGTAATACCCTTTCTGTCAACGAGCTGCTGAGAGAAATTTATCCGGCCCATTCCTTCAACAAGAATTTCAAGAACAGGAAAAGAGGTTTTGCCTTCCGGCAGGTCAATTGAATTTATCCCCTCTCTCCTGTCAAGACGGCCGATATATTCACCATCGAGAAATACAGTGGCATAATCATGTAGTTCAGTTACTGTCAGCTTTCCCTTTTTATGACCAATGAGTTCTGTCTTGTAAAGAATAAAACCATAGTCCTGCCCGTATGCTTCAAAGGATTTAGGTGTTACAGAGCTCTCTGGCTGGGGAAGATTATCCCAAATCGAAGTGAACCTTACCGGAAAGACCATCGGGATTTCAATAGCCGGAACAGGATCAGGAATCTGAGGAAGCTTTTTACCTTTAGGAAGATATGATCCGATGAGCTTTCTTAATGCTATGTATTTGGATGTAGGCAAACCCTGTTCATTGATAGGAGCGTCATAATCGTAGCTGGTTATATCAGGCTCATAGCCTTTCCCACCCGAATTTGCACCGGCAGTGAAACCGAAGTTTGTTCCTCCGTGTATAACATAAAGATTAAATGATTTTTTGTTATCCATCAGGAATTTAACTTCTTTCAGCAGCTCAGCAGTATCAGGCTTTGACCACTCCTCACCCCAATGCGTAAGCCAGCCGGGATAAGTTTCGCTGCTTAAAACAGGAACACCGGGATTCATTTTAGTTGCAAGGGCAAAGTCCTCAAGAGAGCTTCCGGAATCCAGACCAACAGCACTACCGGACAGGGTTCCCGCTTCAAGCATATATGTCGTGGGACCATCACCCGTAAAAGTCGGAATGTCGATGCCACTAGCAGCCCAAACCTCTTTGAGCCTCATTAAATAATTACGGTCGTTGCCAAAGCTTCCATATTCATTTTCGATCTGCAGCATAATAACAGGTCCTCCTTTTGTGATCAGATATGGCCTTATCTCTTCTGCAAGCCTTGTAATATATCGTTCAGCAGCAGCCATATATCTTGGATCCATGCATCTTAGCCTTATATCGGGAATCCGTAGCAGGTATGGAGGAATGCCACCAAGTTCCCATTCAGCACATACATATGGTCCGGGACGCAGTATAAGCCACATGTCCTCATCCTGAACTGTTTTTATGAATGAGGCAATATTTTTATTCCCGGTAGTGAAATCAAACACACCCTCCTCAGTTTCATGATAATTCCAGAAGATATATGCAGCAATTGTGTTGCAGCCCATTGCCTTTGCCATCTGGATCCTGGGTTTCCAGTATTGTTCCGGAATCCTAGCCGGGTGCATCTCGCCGCTTATTATCTGGAAAGGCTGATCATCAAGCAGAAATTCGGTCGGACTGAATTTGAATGTATGTTTTACCTTCTGGGCATCTGATTGAATGGAATTGAATATCAATCCCAGAAAAAGCAAATTGAAAATGGTTCGGTTTATCATTTCTGTATATTAATTTCTTTATTCATACTTTTTTTACCACGGAGATTTCACGGAGTTTCCACGGAGTTACACTGTTCTTTCATCCCCTCTCCCCCTATCCCCCTCTTTTTCATATTGCCTGAAAGCTATGCAGTTTCGCATAAATTCCATCCTTCTTATTCATCAGTTCTGCATGTGTTCCGGTTTCAACAATCATGCCGTTATCCAGAACGACTATAAGGTCGGCATGCTGGATTGTGGAAAGCCGGTGGGCAATAACAACTGAGGTACGATTCTCCATCAACTTCAGTATTGCATCCTGAACAAGACGTTCTGATTCGGTATCCAGGGCAGATGTTGCTTCATCGAGTATAAGGATTGGCGGATTAGCCATTATAGCCCTGGCAATGCTTATCCTCTGTCGCTGTCCGCCACTCAGCTTGTTTCCCGATTCTCCCACATTATTCTCATATCCACTTTCTGTCTCGATAATGAAATTATGTGCATTTGCTATTCTGGCTGCATTCTCAACCTTATTCAAATCAGGAACATCCACTCCGAAAGCAATATTCTCCGTGAAGGATGTATTAAAGAGTATCGGATTCTGGCTTACTATTCCCATAAGGCTGCGAAGGTCTGTCATTTTAAGATCGCGTACGTCTTTACCATCAATGAGGACACTGCCCTTATCGGCCTCTATAAACCTTGGCAGCAGATCAGCCAGTGTGGATTTGCCTGATCCTGACTTTCCGACGATTGCGACGGTTTGCCCTTTCAGTATTTTCAGGTTTACATTTTTCAGTACCGGTTCGCTGTTATAAGAAAACCACACATCCCTGAACTCCAGTGATTCCTTAAACTCTTTGATCGGAATGGCATCCGGCTTCTCGACGATCTTTTCCTCGGCGCGTAACACTTGCTCCAGTCTGTCAATTGATCCAAGACCTTTCTGGATGTTGAACCAGGCAGTAGTTATATTTTTTGCAGGCGGAATAATCTGGGAGAATACCAGAACAAAAAGGATCAGCTTTCCCGAGTCGAGGTTACCGGAACCCTTCAGGGCAAGTGATCCACCGACAAATAAGATCATTATTACAACTATAGAAGCGAGGACTTCACTTAACGGAGATGCCAGGTATGCTCTGCGGAATACTCTTTTAAGGATCTTGGAATACTGATCATTTTCCGAGCCAAACTGTTCTGTCATTTTCTTTTCTGCATTGAACCCCTTTATGATCCTCAGACCTGAAAGAGTTTCCTCGACAACCGACAGTAACCGGCCAAGCCTCGACTGCACCAGCATTGACGATGATCGCAGGGTGCGGCTTACACGTCCGATTAGCCATCCGCTTATCGGAAGCAGGGCAAGGGCAAAGAGGGTCAGCTGATAGGAAGTGATAAAGAGGTAAATGACAAAGACAAGTACTGTTATTGGATCCCTGAATATCATTGTCAATGAGGCCACTACTGAAATTTCAACCTCCTGGACATCATTTGATATACGTGTCATAAGGTCGCCCTTGCGCGCATCTGTGAAGAACGAAAGTGGAAGCTTCAGTACCTTCAGATACATTTTCTTCCTGAGATCCCTGACAGTACTGGCTCTTATGTAAGCCATCGTATTGTTTGCCAGGAAAATAAATCCATTCTTGAAAAAGGCTGCGGCCACGTATGCACAGCTTACTATAAGCAATCCTGTTGCAGCCCCATGTTCTGAAATAAAATGTGAGAAAAAATATTTTATAAGATTGTCGAAGTACTCAATTGTAAACGCGAATTCACCGGGTGCCTGAACTGCTTCTGCTGACTTGAAAAGAATATTAAGGAACGGAACAATCAGGGTTAAGGAAAAAAGTGAAAAGATCGCACTCAGTATATTAAATAAAACACTTTTAATTGCAGACCATTTGTATGGCGCAATATATTTCAGCATCAGTTTTATTTTATCCATCGTGTAAAAGGAGAGATTAAAATCCGGTGAAGTTGAACGGGGTAATTGCCCTCAGTTCTGCTTTCACCGATTCGTGTACATCAAGACTCTCGATGAATGAACGTATAGAATCAGCAGTTATTTTCTGATTGGTCCGAGTAAGGTCAAGTAACGCTTCATATGGTTTAGGATATCCCTCCCTCCTGAGAATAGTCTGGATCGCTTCTGCAACTACAGCCCAGTTGTTATCAAGATCGCTCTTAATTTTTTCTGGATTGACGATAAGCTTATTAAGGCCTTTTAAAATTGAATTGAAGGCTATTATCGAATGACCGATCGGTACTCCTATATTCCTGAGTACCGTTGAATCGGTAAGGTCGCGCTGCAACCTCGAGATGGGAAGCTTTTCGGAGAAATGACCGAAAATGGCGTTTGCATAACCCAGATTCCCTTCTCCGTTCTCAAAATCTATGGGGTTCACCTTATGAGGCATTGCAGAAGAACCAATCTCTCCTTTTTTTATCTTCTGCCTGAAATAATCCATGGATATATATGTCCAGATGTCCCGGGCAAGGTCAGTCAGGATAACATTGATCCTTCTCATATTATCGAAGAGCGCTGCCAGATTGTCATAATGCTCTATCTGCGTAGTAGGTTGCGAACGCTGCAACCCAAGCTCCTCATTTACAAAATTGTTGGCGAATGAGATCCAGTCAATATCGGGATAGGCTACCTTATGGGCACTCAGATTGCCTGTTGCACCTCCGAACTTTGCAGAATAAGGTATCTGTCCGAAATATTTCGACTGCTCATCGATCCTTGCAATGAAGACAGCGAACTCCTTGCCCAGCCTTGTGGGCGTTGCAGGCTGTCCGTGAGTACGTGCCAGCATTGGTATATCCTTCCATTCATCTGAAAGTGCTGCCAGAGATTCCCTCAGTTCAAAAAGAATGGGAAAGTAGACATTTATCAGGGCATCCTTAATGGAAAGCGGTATTGCCGTGTTATTGATGTCCTGAGAAGTCAGTCCGAAATGGATGAATTCGCTCCATTTGCCCCAGCCTTTATGAAAGAATTGTTCCTTGAGAAAATACTCAATGGCTTTGACATCGTGATTGGTGATCTTTTCCCTCTCCTTTACCTTCTCTGCATCAACAATTTCAAAGTCCTCATAAATCGTGCGAAGCTCCTTGAAATTATCCTTCCTGAAATCAGTGAGCTGAGGGAGGGGAATGTTGCAGAGTGCAATAAAGTATTCAATCTCCACCATCAGACGATATTTAATAAGCCCGAATTCAGAGAAATAAAGATCAAGCTCATTAACCTTCTGTCTGTATCTTCCGTCGAGCGGAGAGATTGCAGTAAGAGAATTCAAATCCATTTATTGACCTATTTGATGAGTAAATGATTATAACGTTATATACAAAAGTAGTATTTTCGAAGTTGTAAAAAAACTGAATTCCGCCTAATAATTTCAATCTTCAAAGAGTATAACATGCTTAATCCAAAAGTAAGAATATCAGCGGTTAAATATGCCAACACCTATCCTTTCATGTACGGACTGACAGAGACGGGGTTTGATAAAAAAGTAATTCTTTCAACAGATCACCCCGCAGATTGTGCAAAAAAACTTGTCAGCGGGCAGGTCGATATTGGTCTTATTCCAGTGGCAGCCCTGCCGAATGTAAAGGATTATCGCATCATTACCGATTACTGTCTTGGTGCTTACGGTAAAGTGCGTACCGTGCTGCTTTTAAGCAATTGCCCTTTTAACAGGATCAGGACAATCAACCTCGATTACAGGTCACGTTCTTCGGTCAACCTGGCAAGGATACTGGCAAAGAATTCATGGAAGAGGGAGTTCAGATGGGAAAGCACCTCAGAGCTTTTTGATTTTTGCAATATTCCTGAAAATGAAGCAATTGTATTGATTGGAGATCAATGCTTCCAGTACGAAAAATGCTTCAGTCATAAGATTGATCTTGCAGAGGAGTGGTATAAATTCACCGGTCTGCCATTTGCTTTTGCCTGCTGGACAGCAAACAAGGAGCTCGACAGGGAATTTCTGGATGAGTTCAATGAAGTATTGGGAATGGGTGTCAGAAATATACCTGCGGTGATTGAAAAATATGGAAACTCAGGTGTTATAAAAGGAGAAGACCTTCGTACTTATCTTACAAAAAATATGAATTTCGATTTGAATGAAGATAAAAGAAAAGCTATAAATTTGTTTCTGGAACTAATGAATAGTTTATGACAGACAGTGAGATACAAAATGAATACTTCTTCAGGCCGTACAGAAAAGGTGATTTTCATGGCATTATTGAATTGTGGGACTTAACCGATATGGGTAGTCCGGAAAGGGGCGACAATGAGGGAACCATTGAAGAGAGTATTCGCATTGGAGGTAATTTGCTGATAATGGAAAGAAAAGAGACAGGCAAGATATGTGGTACTTCCTGGCTGACATATGATGGACGGCGTGTACATCTTCATCATTTCGGCATTTTACCGGAGTGCCAGGGAAAAGGTCTTTCAAAACTCCTGTTAAAAGAATCACTAATCTTTGTAAAAGAAAAAGGTGTTCAGGTGAAGCTCGAGGTCAATAACAGAAATGAGAAAGCCATTAATCTGTATAAAAAGTTTGGTTTTCAACACCTTGGTAATTATAATGTTTATATTATCAGAAACATTACAGATAATATACGTTTCGATTTTTAAGTTTAGTTTTTAATGAGTATCTTTGATAATTCGTGGGATAATATAATTTATGTTTACACTAATGGAAAATATCATGAGCAAAACAATCACTTTCAATGAGCTCCGGAAGATCAAAGATCAGCTGCCCTCCGGAAGTATGAAGATTATTGCAGACAAGCTGGACCTTAATGAGGAAACTGTAAGAAACTACTTCGGAGGGAGAAATTTTGATCTTGGACAAAGCGTGGGAATTCATTTTGAGCAGGGTCCGGGAGGCGGAATTGTTACATTCGATGACACAACAATCCTTGACATTGCCAAGGATATGATAAATAAGTAATATTCAGATCTTAAGACCTGTTCAAAAGCAAAAGGCCCGGTCTTTTGCTTTTTTTGTTTAAACCAAAATGAAACAAATAAATCTTATCAAAGAAGCCGAGAAAAAGTATCTTATCCTGCTCGAATCATTTTTTATCCAGAAATGGGGCGAGACAAAACTCTGGTCGCATGATCTCACCCATCACAGGAGGGTATGGAGCTATGCAAAGGAATTACTTCAATATAAGGATATTTCTGATCCCCTATTTGTCGAAAAGCTCCTGATTGCATGCTACCTTCACGATATAGGGATGACGATCGATCAGAGCGAGAAACATGGAATCCACAGTAAAAAGTTTTGTGAATTGTTCCTGGCAAATAATAATATTAATTCCGCAGATTACGCGGATCTTCTGGAAGCAATAGAAAATCATGATAAAAAGGAATATGCTGATCTTCCTGCAAAGAATGAACTTATTCTCCTGCTGTCAGTATCTGACGATCTTGATGCATTTGGATATACAGGAATACTTCGATATGCTGATATTTATCTGCAAAGGGGTGTTGCTCAGGGCGATTTTGGAAGATTGGTTCTTGAAAATTCTGAGAAGCGCTTCAGAAATTTTGAAAAAGCATTCATTGGAATTCCGAAACTGGTCGACAGACACAGAAACAGATACATGATTCTTCGTGAATTCTATTCTGCCTTCAATCAGAATCAGTAAAATGCTTATCCACTATAGTGCTATTTGCATATCGAAAGATATGTATTAATACCAATCCCAATTACCGCTTATTAACCAATACCCTGTCTGGAATCAGATCCTACATTTGTTTTAAAATTTAACATTAGGGGTATGCTTGATGTTTTAATAAACCAGCCTGAAAGGAATCCGGGGAAACGAAAAGTTTTCAAACTGAGCGACAGGGCAGATAAACCTGTTAAAAGCATTCTTAAAGCTGTATCATGGAGAATAGTAGGAACACTTGATACCATGGTGATCAGTTATTTCATAACCGGAAAAATTACCGTGGCAATAACGATAGGGAGTGTTGAGGTAATAACCAAGACAATCCTCTACTATTTCCATGAACGGATATGGGCTCACATCCACAGACTAAGGCTACGTCTGAGGTTTAATATTTTAAACAGGCATTATGGCAGGAAAATTAAAATTAAGCGGACTAAGATCATTGCTTAAGGGTAAGTCGATTGACGAATCATTAACGAGCCTGGCCACTCTTTATCCCGGGAGAACGGTTTTTACAACAAGTTTTGGCATTGAAGATCAGGTAATTACACATTTTATTTGTAAAAATGATCTGTCTGTAGAGATAGCTACCCTCGATACCGGGAGACTCTTCCCTGAGACATATAAAGTCTTCAATGAGACTATGAAAAAATACAAAGTCCACATAAAAGTCTTCTTTCCTGAACATGATACAATTGAAGAGATGGTGAGCAAAAAAGGACCTTATAGTTTCTACTATTCGTATGAGAACAGGTTAGAATGCTGCAGACTAAGGAAAGTTGTTCCTCTTGAAAGGGCGCTGAAAGGCAAAGTGGTATGGATTTCTGGGATAAGGTCAGGGCAATCAGATAACCGTCAGCTCCTCGATTGGATAGAATATGACAACAAAAAGGAAATATTTAAATTTTATCCATTGTTTGATTGGTCATATGAGGAAGTTAAAGAATTTGTGGTGAAGTACGAAATACCATATAATATCCTGCATGATAAGGGATTTGTGAGCATAGGATGTGAGCCATGTACACGTGCTGTTCAGCCAGGTGAAGATTTCAGGTCAGGCAGATGGTGGTGGGAAAATGGCAGCAACAAGGAATGCGGACTGCATCATAAATAAGATAAAAGAAACAAGACTGCAAGACTGCAAGACATAATATAGAAGATATGAAAATCAATGATGAACACCTGAATGAGCTGGAGAATGAGGCTATTTTCGTGATGAGAGAGGTAGCTGCACAGTTTGAGAAAAAGGTAATTCTATTTTCGGGTGGAAAAGATTCAATCGTGTTGGTCCATCTTGCCAAAAAAGCTTTCTGGCCGGCTAAAATGCCATTCAGCCTTCTCCATATAGATACCGGTCATAACTTTGAAGAGACGCTCAGATTCAGGGATGATCTGGCGAAAGAACTTGGTATTGAGCTTATTGTAAGGTTGGTACAAGATTCTATTGATCAGGGCAAAGTAACAGAAGAAAGTGGAATAAATGCCAGCAGGAACAAAGCGCAATCAGTCACTCTTCTTGATGCCATTGAAGAACTTAAGATAGATGTTGCAGTTGGAGGAGGACGCCGCGATGAGGAAAAAGCAAGGGCAAAGGAGAGGTTTTTCTCACATAGAAATGAATTCGGACAATGGGATCCTAAGAACCAGAGACCTGAACTATGGAACATCTTTAATGGTCATAAGAAAATGGGAGAGCATTTCAGGGTCTTCCCGATAAGCAACTGGACAGAGCTGGATGTGTGGCAATATATTATGAAGGAAGAAATCAAATTACCCGAGCTTTATTATACACATCGTCGCAAGATATTCGAGAGGAACGGAATATATCTTGCATGGGCGCCGTTTATGCAACTTAAGCCAGCCGAGAAAGTATTTGAGACTAATGTCAGGTGCCGTACGATCGGCGATATTACATGCACAGGAGTCACATTATCTAAAGCCGATAATCTGGAAGATATCATCAGTGAAATTGCAGCAACAAGAGTCACTGAAAGGGGCGGCCGATACGACGATAAAAGGTCAGAGGCAGCAATGGAGGATCGTAAAAAAGAAGGGTATTTTTAAGCACAGGGCTCAGGGCTCAGAGAAATGATTTTGCCCTGTGCTCTGTGCTCTGCGCTCTGAGCGATTATGAAAAAATATGTAATCCAAAAATAAATGGGAATAAACGGGGAGAATCAATACAAGAGTCTGTTGCGGTTTACAACGGCAGGTAGTGTGGACGACGGCAAGAGCACACTCATAGGCAGGTTGCTGTACGACAGCAAGTCGATTTTCGAGGATCAGATGGATCATATTGTGGAGTCGAGTAAACGCCTGGGGAAAGAGGAGGTTGATTTATCTCTTCTTACAGATGGTCTCAGAGCCGAAAGGGAACAGGGTATCACAATTGATGTAGCATACAGGTACTTTGCCACACCGGAACGTAAATTCATAATTGCCGACACTCCTGGACATATCCAATATACCAGGAATATGGTAACCGGTGCCAGCACGGCAGATCTTGCGGTAATTCTGGTCGATGCAAGAAAGGGTGTTCTTGAACAAACTGTAAGGCATTCATTTATCGCAGTGCTTCTCGATATAAGGCATATAATATTCTGTATCAATAAAATGGATATGCTCGGTTATTCAGAGGATGTCTTTATGAAAATCAGGGAAGAACTTACCGCCCTCTCTTCAAAACTGAAGATAGAAGATGTCCATTACATTCCCATTAGTGCAAAACATGGTGATAATGTTGTGAAGCCATCCGAAAAAATGAAATGGTATCACGGAAAAACATTCCTGCGTCTTATCGAAACTATTAAATTAAATAAGGACAAAAACTCATATATAGCCCGTTTCCCTGTCCAGGCTGTAATAAGACCTCTTTCTGAAGTTCATCACGATTACAGGGGTTATGCCGGCAGAGTAGCCGGAGGAGCCTTCTGCAAAGGTGATACTGTAACAATACTTCCCTCAATGACCAGATCAAAGATATCTGGAATTGATGCGATGAAAAAGAGTCTCAGTAAAGCCAGCAATGGCGATTCTGTTACTGTTACCCTTGAAGATCAGGTCGATGTCAGCAGAGGAGACTTAATCGTAAAAGAAAATGAGCTTCCTGAATCAGGCCAGGATATAAATCTGATGACATGCTGGTTTAATGAAAGATCTCTCAGAACCGGTGGAAAGTATATTGTCAGGAACTACAGCAACGAAACTGCCTGTATTATCAAGTCTGTCAATTACAAAATGAACATAGAAACCCTAGAGAAGGAGACCGCCAATCCTGAAGTCAGTATGAACGATATTGCATCGATCACAATCAGGACAGCCAAACCATTATTTTATGACTCTTACAGGAAAAATAATATTACCGGCAGCCTCATACTTATTGACGAGGGCACAAATGAAACTGTTGCTGCTGGAATGATAGATTAAATGTCCTGCAGTCTTGCAGTCTTGCAGTCTTGCAGTCGACCAAAAAAGGAGTCTCTTTACATGTCATTTAATCAAACAAATGAAGCTGTCTGTCATCGCAGTCATCCGATTCCAGGTTTGATATGCTTACTCCCAGCAATCTTATCCTGGTCCCCTCCAGCTTAAGAGATTTTCTGATTTCTGAAACTTCTTTATGTAAAGTATCGAAATTGCGGATGTAATTCATCAGTGTTTTACTCCGCGTTATCTGTCTGAAATCGGAGAACTTGATTTTGATTGTAACGGTCCTGCCTGTAGTACCTGCATGTTTCAGCCTTTCGATGAGCTCCTTTTCCACTTTGTACAGTTCAGCTATAATTTCGAATCTGGTAGTCAGATCCTTTTCGTAAGTCAGCTCAGTCCCAACGGATTTGCGCTCTGAATCAGTCTCGACCGGTCTTTCATCAATGCCCCTCACAATATCATAATAGAACTTGCCGACCTTTCCGAAATTTCTTACGAGCGAGGCAAGATCCAGTTTTTTAAGGTCGGCTCCGGAATGGATCCCGAGCTTATGCATCTTTTCAGCTGTCACTTTTCCGATTCCGTAGAATTTTTCAACAGGAAGGGCTTCGATGAACTTCTCAGCTTCTTCAGGAGCAATAAGGTAAAGACCGTCAGGTTTCTTAATATCGGAAGCGATTTTAGCCAGGAATTTGGTCACAGAGATGCCTGCGGATGCAGTAAGACCGGTTTTATCCTTTATCTCCTTTTTAATATGCTTTGCAATGATCGTAGCTGATCCGATATTCTTTTTATCGGAAGTCACATCCAGGAAAGCTTCATCAATCGAAAGGGGCTCTACCAGATCAGTATATTGATATAATATATCGAATACTCTTGATGACATCTCCTCATATCTTTCAAAATGGTGTCGTACAAATATCAGGTCAGGACATAGGCGCTTTGCAGTTACGGATGGCATGGCAGAATGGACTCCGAATTTTCGTGCCTCATAGCTAGCAGCTGCAACGACATGCCTCTCCCCGCTTCCACCTACAGCAACGGGTTTCCCTCTCAGTTCAGGATTATCGAGCTGCTCGACGGATGCAAAAAAAGCGTCCATGTCAATATGAATGATCTTCCTCATGAAGAAGTTTGGAGTGACTAGAGTTACGAGTGACTAGAGTTATTCTTGACTGCAAGACCGCAAGACTATAAGACTGCAAGACTATACTAAGTTGCCGCAGCAACGGTTGCAGCCCGCTGTCTGAAGTAGTTTTTAATAAACAGTCCTGCAAGGATAAGGACTTCATCGGTTGTAAACGCTGTCATCTCACCCCCTGAAGCAAAAGAATGATATTTAACGACAGCCCCGTTCTCGTTGCTGATTGTCCATTTCGTATTCCAGAAGTTCTCATGCTGCCAGGTATATTCCTTGTTATTATACTTGATAGCTGCCTTTGATTTCCATGTACTTATGATCACCTCGGCAATAACCGATTCATCTCTTGCGTCGAGTATCCTTGTCTCCTGGCGGAAGAAACCTCTGATATCGAATAAAAGTTCTTTATCGTTCAGCGTTCCTGCTGCAGATCGTGTGAATGCCTTATTGTTTAGCTCTCCAACAGGGTTTTCGTATTGAAAGATCTCAATTTTATTGCTGAAGAACTTTGTTTTCCAAGTGTAGTTGGTTTCCATAACTGTCATAATTTCACCTAAAGTTATGATATTTTCGCGACAACAAAAAAGCCCCCCCTGAGCGAAGTCGAAGGGCGGCTTTTTAAATGATATAATTAATTATTAGTAGTTATCCCGTTCAGTATAGTGGGTATGAAGTAATTCATGTGATGCATGGCTGTTCGGCTTACCAAGGAACTCCTTGTAGATTGCAATCACATCGGGATTCTCATGTGATTTGCGCAGAACCATGTGTTCATCCTCAGAATAGATGGCTTCCATACGTTTTTTCCTGATAACCATGCTGGTTGGTATTGGCTGACCACCGCCACCGATGCATCCTCCCGGGCATGCCATGATCTCGACGAAGTGATAGGGAGATTTCCCCTCCCTTACCTTCTTCATGATCTTGTTGGCATTAACAAGTCCGTGAGCAATTGCAACTTTAAGTTCGGCTCCCTCAAGAAATTTCCAGTCGTCGAGGCATCCTTCTATCTTTACTGTGGCTTCCTTAACCCCTTCCATACCACGGACCGGAGTTATATCCAGG
>Ga0209450_10000217_pt1 | contig 31604 bp, 41 predicted proteins | sample FrelakmetLWP11LW_FD_187149 | JGI IMG/M metagenome (GOLD analysis project Ga0209450, IMG submission 187149) | Freshwater lake sediment microbial communities from the University of Notre Dame, USA, for methane emissions studies - LWP11 LW (SPAdes)... | ecosystem: Environmental > Aquatic >...
ATTTCATCGCGGTGCTGCACCACGTATCTTGCGAAGGGGACGGTGAGGTCATAACGGAGACCCTTTTCGCATATCCTTGATGAAAGCTCAGGTGCGTCAGCGGCGGACAGCTCACCGCGGTCGATGCCGGAAAGAAAGTCGCCTGAGTTGAGTATCCTGAAGAGCAGTTTGTCTCCCTCGTCACCGTATTTGCCGAGCAGGGTGGAGAGGTTCTCCATAGCAGGGGTCTCGAGGGGCAGATAGCCGTACAGTGAAAATGTGCGGCGGACAGTATCAAATATATAATTGCGCCGGAGCATCTCCACAGGCGAGAAATCACGCGTACCCCTGGGTATGGAAGGTTTCTGAGACATATCATTGTATTTTCATGACAAAAATAGGAAAAAAAGGGGTAGTCTGAGTCAGTGTATCCCGTGTATGTGTCACCCCTCCGGGACTGGACATCAGCGGGGCAAGCTCTCACCGGGAAGAAGGGAAAGCATTGACTAACAAATTGTTAACTTTCTCCTCCTCTCTGAGGAGGAGTACCCTGGCCGAAGCGCCAGGGGGAGGTGGTGTCCTTTTTAGACATCATCACCAGGTAATCTTTTACAAATTTAAGCCCCGCAGGGGCGAAATATCCAATTCTGCTGTAATTCCTGAGACTACTGGAGAAAAGGTATAGAGAGGGGGTATTTGAAGACCTCACCCTTCGCGGCCCTTACACTGGCGATAACAATGCATACAAGCTCAAGCAAAGAGATAAATATTATTATCGGTATCCCTATCAGGATGAAGCACAGCGGAATGGCCAGCACCGTATAAAGAAGTACTGAAAGCTGGAAATTGATGGACGACTTGCCGTTTGTATCAACCCACGCCGACTCATCCTTGCGCGACATCCAGCAGATAAGCGGACCTATGATGCCACCGAAAGGAAAGAAGTAGCCGGCAAAGGCCGAAAGGTGGCAGAACATTGCCCAGTCACGTTCTGACTGTGTGTATGTTTTTATCTCTTCCATTGCTCTTTTTTTTAAAAGACGTTAACTCTGCTTAAATGCTGCATCATCAGAAGCGCGCCAGCCTCTTAAGATCACTTATGAGAAGCCCGTTGGCATTCTTGCTGTCAACCATGTGACTATCATAATAATACATTATGGCATCATCGGTCCCGATAAGCATCTTCATACAGGTGCCGGTCTGTTTAACACCGTCAGGGCCTACCTTGTGAACTATCAGAACATCTTTATCCTTTTCCTCCACAGCCCTGATTATCTCTTCCTCCCCTACTATCTTAACCGGATAACTGTAATACGCGGCTATCTTCTCAACCGAGCTGATCTCAGGCGCCAGATCATCTTCCCTGACCAGGATTGTCTTTCCCCCAATCTCCGGGACATTCTTGTTGTAGTACTTGAGATACCTGAGTGACGATGTCGTCGGATTTTTCATTACCAGGTCTGCATGATACTGCATGAACCTGATAATTAGTCCGAGCTTATAGCTGTACTCCTCTTCCGGTGCCCCAGCAAAGGAGAGCGGTATGGCACAGAACTCGGGCATCTCATCAAGATTGTTAACATCAGCACCGAGCAGCAGATTGAGAAAATCATAGGCAGATCCAGACTTGTCATTGCTGAAGTTTGTTATCGTCAGAACAATGAATGAATATGACGCATCGGTCTTCATCACATTGAACTCCTCCTCGGTTATGTATCTCACCGGCGTCACCTTCCAGTATTTATCTACGGCTGCCTTTATCTCAGCATTGTAGAAAGAGAACTGGTTTGCTTCAAGCACAACGCAGGTGGTTGAAGAGGTGAAACGCCTGGCATCATCCATGGTGGGATAAGGTCTCTGCTGGGCACGGACCGCGATAATTGTAAAAAGGAACAGTGCGACAAAAATAAATTTCTTCATGTATAAGCTATTTTCCTGATGGCAGATAGACAGGATGCTTCTCATTGTATTTCCGGAGATAGACAAACATCATTTGCTTCTGATTCTTGCTTTTCATTGAGACGAACTCCTCGTACAGCTCCGGATCTTTCATGAGCAGCACCTCAAGATTCTTAAGATCATATTCATACTCACTCCCTGTCTCAAAATCGATCATGAACATCTTGAGATCGGTTCTGGTAGTGGACTGGTTGCCATATGGATAGCCATATGAGGAGTAGGGCGAGTAGTAAGGCGAGTAGTAAGGGTTGTAATAGCCCCTGCTATAGGGTGATCCGTACGGGGAGTAGTACGGATCATAATAGCCGTAAGGATTGTTGGGCGAAACGGAGGTGACGTCGGCAACAAAGTGGATGATTGATCCAAAGAATGTAATCCTGTTAAAAGTATCCTGTACCTTGATATAGAGCACTCCGTTGCGTGAAAATCCCCAGATTGAATTCTTTTCTATCTCCTGCCTCACTCCCAGGTTATCATAAAAATAGATCTTCTCACCGGAGAGCACCTCGTCAAAGAAATCTTTGTCGTTATAGTCAACGGAGGTAAATAGTCTTGCCTTTGGAATAGGGCTGTTGTTTTTTACCATATCGAAGCTCAGGTAGATGCCGTCCCTGAACTTGAAGTCAGGAGTGTACTGAACAAGGGTGTCCTGCACCTGTGCCATCCCCAGTGCTGCGGTAAAGACATAAAGAATAAGTATGGTTGCGATCCTTCTCATTGCGCTTCTTTAGCAAGTCACTCTCAAATATTATACCGTTAATAGCAAATTTAGTGTTTTATATACAAGGAAGGAAACGGTGGCTCAATCTTTATTGAAATTCGTGTATATTTGAGTGTTATATATCTACTGCACCGCGATTATGTCAAAAAGATCAAAACCTGTTGCAATCCCGCAATCAGAGCTGATGACAAAAAGAACAATAGAGCGGATTCTAATGCCACTGGCTGCTGCACTTATTCTGGCGGTAACTGCGTTAGTGTCAGCCCTGGCAGGGCTTGTGTTCATTCCACTGGCTGCGGGTATACTGGCCCTGCTGCCGCTTATCTTCGCAATATATGAGATACGCAGGCTAATCACCGATACAAGGTCGATTATGGGGGAGCTATCCTCTATTGCAGAGAAGAATGAGGATGTGATCAACAGTTTCTCACACCGTATCAGGGAGCCTTTAAACAACCTGGTGCTTCTTGGCAGCATGCTTCGCGATTCAGGCGCTTCAGCCAAGCAGCAGGAGCTGCTTGACACCTTCGTTGCCTCGACTGATACCATGGTGGATGTGGTGAATGATCTTACGATGGAGACGGCTGGTAACATAACTTTTGAGAATAGAGGAGAGATACGATTCAGGCTGGGGCCAGCCGTACAGGATACCATCGACCTGATAAAACTCAACAGGAATCATGAACAGAGTCTCGTCGTTTATGACGACAAGGGGGAGGGTGAAGGCGAATATATGGGTGACCCCATCATCATAAAGCAGATACTTCTTGACCTCATGGCCACTGCCATATCAGGGGCTACGGGCAAAACAACAATAAAAATACAGATCAGGGAGGCGGGTGTGCGCGACGGTCTGCAGAAACTGGAATTAACCCTCTCAACAAACAACCCTGTAGTCTTCATTGGCGAAGGTCGCCAGCAGTATCCGACAGCGGGAAGGCTTATTAAAAGCATGGGGGGAAGCTGGCAGGAGACAACGGCAGCCTCAGGGTCATACTTTGTCTTTAACATAAACCTGCGCAGGAGCGAAAAGGCTGAACGGCCGGCAGCAGCAAGCACACTCATCAAAGGTATGCCTTATGATCAGCCCAGGAAGGAGATGAAGGACCTCAGCATACTTCTTGTCGAGGATAATCCTATCAACCAGCGCATTACACAGCTCATGCTTGAGCCCCTTGTCAAGCGCATCGAGATAGCCCGGAACGGGAAAGAGGCGCTTGACATGTTCGGCACCTCAAGGTATGATATGATACTGATGGATGTACAGATGCCTGTTATGAACGGACTGGTGGCAGCAGAAAAGATAAGGAGGCTGGAAATGAGCACCCAGATGCACGTTCCGATAATTGCAATAACCGCAAATGCCATGCTGGGCGATAAGGAACAGTGTCTTGCAGTTGGTATGGATGACTACATCAGCAAACCGATAGAGCCTGGCCTTCTCATTGATAAAATAAGCGCTCTGCTCTGAGATCAGAAGGGCCTGACCCCCAATATCATCATATCATCAATCTGTTCGCAGTCACCCATCCATGATATGATTGTCTCATCAAGGATCCTCTGCTGGTCTGCAAGCGGATATTTACTGATTGTCAGCAAGATATGCCGCAGGCGGCGATACTTGAATTTCTTGTTGTCAGGTCCGCCGAACTGGTCTGCATACCCGTCTGAGAACAGATAAAGGATGTCTCCCTTCTGAAGCTTATACCTGCTGCGGTTAAATGAAACAGCGTTGAACAGCTGACCTACATTTTGCTTGTCACCCTTAATCTCAATGAGCTTGTCGTCACGGACGATATATACCGGGAGGAAGGCACCCGAGAACTCCATCTCCATCGTTTTACGGTCAATGACGCAAATACTCATCTCAATCCCGTCCTTAATAAGAGCCCTGCCATCCTCTTCCTTGAAGAAGGCAGCTTCGAGCTCGTCATTGAGGGTAAGGAGGATCTGATCACTGACATTGACTTTTGTCTCGTTGATGATCTTGTTAAGGAGCTCAAGACCTATCATTGACATGAGTGCACCCGGGACGCCGTGACCGGTGCAGTCAGCGGCAGCGATGAAATACTTATCATCTCTCTCGCTGATCCAGTAAAAATCGCCGCTCACAATATGCTTCGGCCTGTAGTAGATGAAATAGTGTTGTAGTATCTTTCTTATATGGTGTTCAGCGGGCAACAACGCTTCCTGAATTCTCCTTGCATAGGTAAGACTGTCTGTCAGATCCTTGTTCCTGAGCTGCAGTTCCTCACGCTGAAATTCTATCTCGTCGTATGCGGACTTGAGCTCCCTGAGGTGCTTTCTGGTCCGGAGAAGAACCCAGAACTGAAGCACAGCCAGGTATATCAGGGCAGCTGTAATGAAAACGGCAATTGCGTAATTGATAATCAGATTCTCCCTGCCTCCCTGGGCCATTAAGATCGCTGTGGCCGATGAAGCGAAAGCACTCACTCCGAGACAATTTTATCGAGGTTGACAGCGGCCTCCCCGGGGAGAAGAAGAGGAAGAAGCTTCAGGGATGGCGACTTAAGAAACCCGCCAGTGTTGTACTCACTCCACCTGCGGTTAACCAGATCAATCGTCTGTTTGTCTGAGCATACTACATTTGGCCACTCCCTCCGGAAGGGAGGCAGTGAAAGAGGCATTGACGTAGCATCAATGAAGAGGGCTCCGTCACCAAGACGGTAGATGTCGCGCGAGGGGTCACAGTTGCCTGCCACAAGCCATGCTATCATTGAGGGGTCCATGCTGTCGGCCCCATGATCAACCGCGATGGTAACCGTTCCCGGGGCTTGCAGCGGGGAAGGGAGCTTCATGGCAAGCTTTCGCATATCGAGGCCCTCTGAAGGTTTCTTTATGGTAAGCACAATGACCGGAAGACCATAATCTGAATATGTCCTTACCGTTCTAATGACATCATTTGCTATCTCCGTATCAGTCAGCAGCCTCAGGGGAATGGAATTGCATTCCTCCGAGCGCTCTTCAGACAGTTTCACCGTGGCATCGATACCCAGCTTGCCACCCATGCTGAACCTGTCAGACGAGTGATCAAGAATATCAAGTGGCCCATGTGTGAACAGCAGATCGATATCGAACCTGGTGTTTTCGAACACTGCCTCGGCAACCTTACGAAAATCACGGACAGGTATGGTATTGCTGACCACGATAATATATTTGCTGAACATCATCTGTCCGGCGCCGTATAGAGCGCTCAGCACCTTCATCCCCTGACCCGGATAGCTCTTTTCAATGCTGACGATGACGATATTATGTGCGACCCCTTCAACCGGCAGATGGAAATCTTTTATCTCCGGCGCGATAGCCAGCTTAAGGGGGGCAAGGAAGATCTTCTCTGTTGCCTTGCCTATCCAGGCATCTTCCATGGGTGGCACCCCAACTATTGTTGCAGGATAAACGGCGTTTCTGCGATGCGTTATGCAGGTGACATGAAAACCCGGATAAAGGTCGGCCAGTGAATAGAAGCCGGTGTGATCTCCGAAGGGACCTTCTGTCAGCAGCTTCTCCGAAGGATCAACATATCCTTCGATGACAACATCTGAGTCTGCCGGTACCCATATATCATTGGTAATGCATCTGACCATCCTTACCCTCCTGCCTCGCAGGAAAGCAGCGAGCAGGTACTCGTTTACATCCTCCGGCAGAGGTGCGGTGGCTGAATATGTATAGACAGGGTCACCCCCAAGGGTTACAGTGACAGGCATCCTCTTTCCGGCCTTCTTCCATGCCTCGAAGTGGCGTGCTCCGGTCTTGTGACGGTGCCAGTGCATGCCTGTCAGTGCGGGTCCCATGATCTGCATACGATACATGCCTACGTTTGTCTTGCCCGTTACGGGGTGGTACGTGTGGACGAGAGGAAGTGTGATGAACCTGCCACCGTCATAAGGCCAGCACCTGAGCACTGGAAAGATTCCCAGGTCAGGAACAGGTTCAATGACCTCCTGGCACTCACCCCTGCCTCTTTTTCTCCTCGGGGCAAGCTTTAGCAGCCTGAGCATCCTCGGCAACCTGCCGATCTTCGACATAAGGCCTCCTGATCCTGTCACACTCTCTGAAAGAGCTATAATCTCCTCTCCGGCCTCATCGAGTGACGAACGTCCTATGGCCGCAGCCATGCGCTCATCGGAGGCAAAGGCATTTATCAGAATCGGAAACCTGGTGCCATTGTTCTCAAACAGCAGAGCCTTGCCGCCGTTCTTGACCATGCGGTCAGCCACTTCGGTAACCTCAAGCTCCGGATCGACGCGACAGCTGACCCGGCAAAGGTCATTGTGCGATTCAAGATGGCTGATAAAACTGGTAAGACCGTTAAATGACATTCAGACGCAGATTTATGCAAAGATAAAAAATAAAAACCCCGCTGTTAGCGGAGTTTCAAATAGTAGAGACGTTGCACGCAACGTCTCTACTATTAAATTCTATTCACAGCCGTAGACACCGTTATTTCCCAGTTCCTCTTCTATACGGAGAAGCTGATTGTATTTGGCGATGCGGTCAGTACGGCTCAGTGAGCCTGTCTTTATCTGTCCCGAATTGGTGGCGACAGCAACATCGGCTATTGTAGAGTCTTCCGTCTCACCCGAACGGTGTGAGGTAACAGTGGTGTACCCTGCCCTGTGAGCCATCTCAATGCAGTTGAGGGTCTCGGTAAGGGTTCCGATCTGGTTCAGCTTGATAAGGATTGAGTTGGCGCAGCCCATTGCAATACCTTTTTCAAGATACTGCACGTTTGTGACGAACAGGTCATCACCTACAATCTGTATCTTTGATCCGAGCATCTCGGTATGAAGCTTCCATCCTTCCCAGTCCTGCTCACTCATACCATCCTCAATAGAGTCAATAACCGGGTATTTCTCAACGAGTGAGGTGAGGTATTCAGCCTGTTGTTTCGGAGTAAGTTTCCGTCCTTTTTCTCCTTCGAACTTGGTATAATTGTAATGGCCGTTTTCGAAGAACTCACTTGCAGCGCAGTCAAGCGCTATGGTTACATCGGCACCTGGCTTATACCCTGCTGCCGTGATTGCCCTGATGATGCTGTCGAGTGCATCTTCGGTGCCATTGAGTGCCGGGGCAAAGCCGCCCTCGTCGCCTACAGCCGTGCTGAGGCCGCGCTCTTTCAGTACTTTCTTGAGAGAATGGAACACCTCTGCACCCATTCTCAGCCCTTCAGCAAAGGAAGCTGCGCCTTTCGGACGAATCATAAATTCCTGGAAAGCAATGGGGGCGTCTGAGTGCGAGCCGCCGTTGATGATGTTCATCATAGGCACCGGGAGAACACGGGCGTTGGTACCGCCTATATACCTGTAGAGAGGCAGTCCGTGAAATGCCGCCGCTGCCTTGGCACACGCAAGTGAAACGCCGAGTATGGCGTTGGCACCGAGGGTGCTCTTTGTGGGGGTGCCGTCAAGGTCAATCATCTTCTGGTCGATACCCACCTGGTTGGTGACATCCATACCCATAATCTCCTCGGAGATGACACTGTTTACATTGTATACTGCCTTGAGAACGCCCTTTCCAAGATAACGGTTCTTGTCACCGTCTCTCAGTTCAAGAGCCTCATTCTCGCCAGTCGAGGCCCCGGATGGCACTGCCGCCCTGCCGCTTGCACCACTGGCTGTAACTACTTCAACTTCAATAGTCGGATTGCCCCTTGAATCGAGGATCTCCCTTGCATGTACGCTAATTATCTGACTCATTGCTTTTTATGTTTTAATAAATCAATTTGCAATATATAAAAAAAAGGGATACAGTCTCAAAGGCCATATCCCTATAGTTTCAGAACATTTTGTATTATTCTTTTGTCTCGCTTTCTGTTTCTGCCGAGGCCTTTGGTGCTTCAGCAGCAGCTGCTGTTTCAGCCACTTTTTTCTTTGGCGGGCGGCGGCGACGGGTTGCTTTTGCCTTTCCGGCTTCACCGGCCAGCATATTCTCATTGAAGTCAACGAGCTCTATTATACACATCTCCGCTGCGTCGCCAAGACGGTTACCCGTTTTAAGGATGCGGGTGTAACCACCGGGGCGGCTTGCAATTTTGGGTGCCACCTCACGGAAAAGCTCGGAGACGGCATCTTTGTTCTCAAGATAACTGAATACCACTCTGCGTGAGTGCGTTGAATCCTCCTTCGACTTTGTGATGAGGGGCTCAACATATGACTTCAGTGCACGGGCCTTGGCTTTGGTGGTACTGACGCGCTTATGCAGAATAAGTGATGATGCCATGTTGGCCATCAGCGCCTTCCGGTCAGCACTCTTCCTTCCAAGGTGATTTATAACTCTTAAATGTCGCATTTCTATCTATCCTTACCTGTTATTAATCTTTGTCGAGTTTATATTTTGCCACATCCATCCCAAAAGAGAGGCTCATTGTCTCAAGAAGCTCATCAAGTTCGGTGAGCGACTTCTTGCCGAAGTTGCGGAACTTGAGCAGGTCATTCTTATTGAATTTGACGAGATCGCCGAGTGACTCTACCTCTGCAGCTTTCAGGCAGTTGAGGGCCCTTACGGAGAGGTCAAGGTCAACGAGCTTGGTCTTGAGCAGCTGACGCATATGAAGTATCTCCTCATCAAACTCCTCGTTTGCCATCTTGTCTTCATAGTCGATGGTGATCTTATCTTCCGAGAAGAGCATGAAGTGGTATATGAGTATCTTGGCAGCCTCCTTGAGGGCGTCCTTGGGGTGAATTGAACCGTCAGTGCTTATCTCAATAATAAGCTTCTCATAGTCAGTCTTCTGTTCAACCCTGTAGTTCTCGATTGAATACTTGACATTCCTTATCGGAGTGAATATTGAGTCTACCGCGATGATACCAAACTCTGCCTCGGCAGGCTGATTTTCCTCGGCGGGGACGTATCCTCTGCCTTTGTTGATATTCAGCTCAAACTGAAGTTTCACATCGGCTTCCATACGGCAGATGACATGATCAGGGTTGAGAACCTCAAAGCTGCTGAGTGAGTTGTTGAGGTCACCGGCCTTGAATACTTCCTGGCCGGCTACTTTAACAACGATCTTTTCACTGTCAACATCCTCAACCATTCTTTTGAAACGTATCTGTTTCAGGTTCAGGAGGAGTTCAGTGACATCTTCCATGACGCCGGTGATGGTAGAGAATTCATGGTCAACACCCTCGATCTTTACTGTCGTGATCGCAAATCCTTCAAGTGATGAAAGGAGGATGCGCCTGAGAGCATTACCAACGGTTATGCCATAGCCGGGTTCAAGCGGGCGGAACTCAAACTTTCCGTACTGATCGTCCGCTTCCAGTAATATTACTTTGTCAGGTTTCTGGAATGCTAATATGGCCATATGTATGTTATTACTTGATTATTTTGAATACAATTCAACAATAAGCTGCTCCTTGATGTCTTCGGGTATCTCAGACCTCTCAGGCAGGCTCATATATTTTCCGGCCATCTGTGTCTCATCCCATTCGAGCCATGCCAGTTTAGAACGGCGGTTTGATGTCACGGAATCAATGATAGTCTCAAGTGATTTCGATTTTTCGCGGACGCCGATAATATCTCCGGGACGGAGAATGAAAGAGGGTATGTTAACCACGTTACCGTTGACGGTGATATGACGGTGAGACACCAGCTGGCGTGCTGAGGCCCTGGTGGGGGCAACGCCCAGGCGGTATACGACGTTATCAAGGCGTGACTCAAGCATCTGAAGAAGCACAAGCCCCGTTACCCCTGATGCAGCTGAGGCCTTCTCGAAGAAATTGCGGAACTGGCGCTCAAGGAGCCCGTATATGTATTTTACCTTCTGCTTCTCACGCAGCTGAATGCCGTATTCAGAGGTTTTCTTCCTCTTTTTGGTCAGACCGTGCTGCCCGGGAGGAAAATTTTTCCTGTCGAGGTACTTGTCAGGGCCGTAAATAGGCTCTCCGAATTTCCGGGCGATTTTTGTTTGTGGTCCTGTATATCTTGCCATTGAATTGAATATTATTCGTTAATGAAAGTTTTAATTAAGAGCTGCTTATACCCTTCTGCGTGACGGGGGGCGGCATCCGTTGTGAGGCATCGGCGTTACATCAACGATCTCGGTAACCTCAACACCACTGTTGGAGATGGCACGGATAGCTGATTCACGTCCTGACCCCGGGCCCTTAACATAAACCTTTACTTTGCGGAGGCCCAGTTCAAAAGCTACCTTGGTACACTCTTCCGCTGCCATCTGGGCGGCATAGGGAGTGTTCTTCTTTGAACCTTTGAAGCCCATCTTACCTGCTGAGGCCCATGATATTACCTGGCCTGTGCTGTTGGTAAGGCTTATAATGATATTATTGAATGAGGAATGAACGTGAGCCTGTCCCACCGGTTCAACCTTAACGACCTTCTTTTTTAATGTCCCAGTCTTTTTTGCCATATTTCAATTATTTAGTAGCTTTTTTCTTGTTTGCAACGGTCTTTTTGCGGCCTTTGCGGGTACGGGCGTTATTCTTCGTGCTCTGTCCTCTTACCGGAAGTCCGATCCTGTGACGGATACCACGATAGCATCCGATGTCCATCAGTCGCTTGATGTTTAACTGTGTCTCTGAGCGGAGTTCACCTTCCAGTTTGTAATTCTCAGAGAGGATCTGACGGATTGTATTGATATTATCATCATTCCAGTCTTCAACCTTCATGTGGCGATCAACGCCAGCTCTGTCAAGCACTTTCTGTGCTGTGCTCCGTCCGATACCATAGATATAGGTCAGAGCCACTTCGCCCTGCTTATTCCTGGGTAGATCAACGCCATTAATACGTGCCATATGCCTCTTTTAATTTGAAGTGCAAAGTTAATTAAATTTATCCCTGCCTCTGCTTGAACTTGGGATTTTTCTTATTTATCACATACAAGCGGCCATTCCTCCTTACAATCTTGCAGTCGGCTGAACGCTTCTTCACTGATGCTCTGACTTTCATCGCAGTTTTTTTTTCTATTTAAATCTAAACGTTATTCTTCCTTTGGTAAGATCATACGGTGACATTTCAACCTTCACCTTATCTCCCGGCAGGATCTTGATATAATGCATCCGCATCTTGCCTGAGATATGGGCGGTTATGATGTGCCCGTTTTCGAGTCTGACCCTGAACATCGCATTTGAGAGCGCCTCGATGATCGTTCCGTCAATCTCTATTGATGGTTGTTTGGCCATATATGCTTACCTCTTTGTTAAAACTTCTTCTATAAACTCAAATGTTGAGAGCAGGTCGGCTTTACCCTCCCTGACCGCAACAGCGTACTCAAAGTGTGCTGACGGCTTGCCGTCACCTGTCCTGACCGTCCACCCGTCACCCAGGACACGTGTGCTCTTGGTGCCCATGTTGATCATCGGCTCAATGCAGATGACCAGGTTTTTCTCGAGCCTCGGTCCGCTGCCCCTCCTGCCGAAATTCGGCACCTCGGGGCCTTCATGCAGGTGTCTGCCCAATCCATGTCCCACCAGTGTCCGTACCACCGAGTAACCGCCCCTCTCCGCCGTTGTCTGCACCGCATGTGAGATGTCTCCCACACGGTTGCCTGCAACTGCCTCCCTTACTCCGGCCTCCAGTGACGCCCGGGTGTATTCCATCAGTCTCATTACTTCCGGCATTACCTCACCGACAGCGAATGTATAGGCGCTGTCGCCGTAATAACTGTTAAGGATGACCCCGCAGTCAACCGATATGATATCACCATCCTTAAGCGCGTATGCCGAAGGTATTCCGTGGACCACCTCGTCATTGACAGATGTGCAGAGAGTGGCGGGGAAGCCTGCATAACCCTTGAAGGCGGGCAGCGCACCGTTGTCACGAATGAATGTTTCGGCTATGCTGTCAAGCTGTTGGGTTGTCACCCCCGGCCTGATATGCCTGGCTACTTCCGCAAGAGTAAGTGAGACGAGCCTGTTGCTTTCTCTCAATAACTCTACTTCCGCATCCGTCTTAATATAAATCATCAAAGAACGTAAACCTGTTAAATAGCCGTTACGGCTCCGGTCCTCCCTTTCACGCGGCCCGATTTCATAAGACCGTCATAGTGACGCATGAGCAGATGGCTCTCCACCTGCTGCAGTGTGTCGAGCACCACCCCCACAAGTATCAGCAGCGAAGTGCCGCCAAAGAACTGTGCAAACTCACCGCTCACGCCGAAGTTGACTGCGAAAGCAGGCAGAACGGCTACTATCGCCAGGAAGATTGACCCTGGCAGTGTGATGCGTGACATGATGGTGTCAATGAATTCAACGGTCTTGCGCCCGGGTTTGATGCCGGGGATAAACCCGCCGTTCTTCTTCATGTCTTCAGCCATCTGCACAGGGTTGATTGTAACCGCCGTGTAGAAGTAAGTAAAGACGATGATAAGAATTGCGGTAATAAGATTGTACCAGAATCCGTACATGTTGGTAAATGCAACCACAATGCCGGACCCTGATTCGGAGTATCCTGCGAAAATAATAGGCAGCATCATGATCGCCTGGGCAAAGATGATGGGCATAACGCCTGCCGCATTGACCTTAAGGGGAATATACTGACGTACACCTCCATACTGTTTGTTGCCGACTATTCTCCTTGCGTACTGAACAGGGATTCGCCGTGTCCCCTGTACCAGGAGTATCGTTCCGAGTATCACCACGAAGAGGAAGACTATCTCTATCAGCAATGCAACAAGTCCTCCTGAGCCGTTTATCCGTGTACCTGCCTCAAAGATGAATGAGACAGGGAAACGTGCGAGGATACCCACCATTATTATGAGTGAAATACCGTTGCCGATACCCTTATCGGTGATCCTTTCGCCGAGCCACATCACGAAGATTGTTCCGGCTGTAAGGATAATGACTGAGGATATTGTAAAGAAGGTGCCTTTCAGAACAAATGCCTCCGGCGGCAGAACCGCATGCAGGTTGGCCAGATAACTGGGGGCCTGCAGAGCCAGGATTATCACTGTGAGATACCTGGTATACTGATTCAGTTTTCTTCTTCCGCTCTCACCCTCTTTCTGCATCTTCTGGAAATAGGGGAAGACGATCCCCAGCAGCTGTATGACGATGGATGCGGAGATATATGGCATGATGCCCAGAGCAAAAACAGAAGCCTGCGAGAAGGCTCCTCCTGAGAACATATCAAGGAGACCCATGATGCCTGACGAAGTCTGGCTTCTCAGGTCTTCAAGCATTGAAGGATCGATGCCGGGAAGGGTTATGTATTTCCCGAGCCGGTAGAGCGCTACAATGGCAAGAGTATAAAGGATCCTTGCTCTCAGATCCTCTATCTTGAAAATATTCTTTAAGGTCTGTATCAGTTTCATGCCATTACAGTTTAACTGCTGTTCCCTTGTTAGCTTCTATGGCAGCCTGGGCTGATTTGCTGAAGGCATGAGCATGCACTTCGAGCTTCAGTGTCAGGGCGCCGTTACCGAGTATCTTCACGAGGGAATTCTTGTTGATGAAACCTGCTGTCAGAAGCGTCTGGAAATCAATGCGGTCTGTCTTCAGTTTTGAAGCGAGAGTCTCCAGTGTGCTGAGGTTGATTCCTTTGTACTCAACCCGGTTGATATTCTTGAAGCCTGACTTGGGCACCCTCCTCTGGAGAGGCATCTGTCCGCCTTCAAAACCAACCTTCTTGCTGTATCCCGAGCGTGACTTTGCTCCCTTGTGCCCGCGGGTTGACGTGCCGCCGTGACCTGAGCCTTCGCCCCGGCCAATACGTTTCTCTCTTTTGACTGATCCCCTGGCAGGTTTTAAATTACTTAAATCCATATCAAAATATATAATGCTGTTATTACCTTAAACATTCTCAACCTTCACCAGGTGCTTCAGCTTCTGAACCATGCCCATGATCTGGGGTGTGTTCTCGTGCTCAACAGTCTGATGCATCTTCTTTATACCCAGTGCTGCTAGGATTCTCTTCTGCCTCTCCGGCTGACCTATCTTACTCTTTATCTGGGTTACTCTGATCTTTGACATATCCGAAATATTACTAACCGTTAAACACTTTCTCCATTGGTACTCCCCTGTGGTCAGCGACAGTGCTGGCATCACGCAGCTCAAGCAGTGCTGCAATGGTAGCTTTCACAAGGTTATGAGGGTTTGACGAGCCTTTTGATTTTGCAAGAACGTTCTTCACACCCACGCTCTCGAGCACGGCACGCATGGCACCACCTGCCTTGACACCCGTTCCCTCTGTTGCAGGCTTGATGAAGACGTATGCTCCGCCAAACTTACCATACTGCTCATGAGGAATGGTGCCCTTGTGTACAGGGACCTTGATAAGGTTCTTTTTGGCATCCTCAATGCCCTTGGCTATGGCTGTAGTGACCTCACTTGCCTTACCTAGGCCGTGACCTACAATACCTTTCTCATCGCCGACGACGACGATAGCCGAGAAACTGAATGTACGACCTCCCTTTGTTACCTTGGTAACCCTCTGGATGCTTACCAGCCTGTCGGTAAGTTCAAGATCGCTGTTTTTTACTCTCTTTATTCCGTATGCCATACTGATTAGAATTTTAAGCCGCCTTCGCGTGCTCCGTCAGCCAATGATTTTATTCTGCCATGATACTGGTAACCGCTCCTGTCGAAGACGACATTCTCAATGCCCTTCTCCTTGCATACAGCAGCGATGCGTTTCCCGACCAGCGCAGCCAGTTCGCTCTTCTTCTTGCCGGTAACAGAAGCGAACTCCTTTTCCCTTGAGCATGCTGAAGCCAGCGTCAGTCCATTGACGTCGTCAACTGCCTGAACATATATCTGCTTGTTGCTGCGGAACACCGAAAGTCTTGGTTTTTCGGGGGTCCCTTTGATCCTCTTGCGGATCCTCAGTTTAATCTTTACTCTTTTTTCTGTCTTAGTTAAGGCCATGACTTATCTGTTTAATCATGTTACACACCAGCCGATTTACCGGCTTTTCTCCTGAGCTGTTCACCCACGAATTTGATACCCTTGCCTTTATAAGGCTCAGGGGGACGCAATGATCTGATCTTTGCTGCGACATGGCCGATGAGCTGCTTGTCGATGCTTGAGAGGGTAATAACGGGGTTACTCCTCTTCTCTGTCTTAGTCTCAACCTTAATCTCCTGTGGCAGTTCGATGACGATGTCATGCGAGTAGCCCAGGCTCATCTCGAGACGCTGGCCGTTTGCTTCAGCCCGGTATCCCACACCCACAAGCTCAAGCTCCTTCTTGTAGCCGGTAGTGACACCCACAACCATGTTGGCTATGAGGGCCCTGTAGAGGCCATGGAGCGACTTGAGACGCTTCTCCTCGTTGGGTCTTGAGACAATGATCTGGTTATTTTCAACTTCAATCGTGATATCACGGTCAAGCTTCTGTGACAGTGTTCCCAGCGGGCCTTTAACGCTGACCACGTTAGCGTCATCAACACTGATGCTGACGCCTGATGGCAGGTTTACAGGTAATTTTCCTATTCGTGACATTTAAAATCTCCTCCTGATTAATAAACATAACATAACACTTCGCCCCCCACATTTTCCTTCACAGCCTCTTTTTCGGTCATGAGACCCTTTGAGGTTGAAAGGATCGCAATGCCAAGTCCGTTAAGGACTCTCGGGAGTTCATCAACGCCTGCATATCTTCTGAGACCCGGACGGCTCACTCTCTGAATTGACTTTATTGCCGGCAGCTTGCTCTTGGGATGATACTTCAGCGCGATCTTTATCTTGCCCTGCAGACCATCATCAATGAACTTATAGCTGAGGATATACCCTTTCTCATAGAGGATCCTGGTGATCTCCTTCATCAGACCGGAAGAGGGTGTCTCAACCACTTTATGTCCGGCTTTGATGGCATTCCTTACTCTGGTAAGAAAATCTGCTATTGGATCTGTCATCTCTTATTACTATTTATTGTTTGTTTCTCTTTTGGTTATTACCAGCTTGCTTTTCTTACACCTGGTATGAGGCCTTGCGATGCCATTTCCCTGAAGGTGATCCTGCTGACGCCAAATTGTCTCATGTAACCCCTGGGTCTCCCGGTGAGCTTGCACCTGTTGCGCAGTCTTATCGGGCTGGAGTTGCGTGGCAACGTGCTCATTGCGACATAGTTACCCTCTGCCTTCAGAGCTGCCCTCTTGGCGGCATATCTCTTTATAAGCTTGGCACGTTTGACTTCGCGGGCCTTCATTGATTCCTTAGCCATATTCCGATCTGTTTACTTGTTTTTAAAGGGAATTCCGAATTCTTTAAGAAGAGCGTAAGCCTCTTCATCGCTTTTGGCCGTTGTCACAAAGGTTATCTGCAACCCCATGATCTTGGCTATCTTGTCAATGTCAATCTCCGGGAAGATAATCTGCTCGGTGATGCCCAGGGTATAGTTACCACGGCCGTCGAGCTTGGCACCGACACCCTTGAAGTCGCGGATACGCGGCAGGGCAACGGATATCAGTCTCTCCAGGAATTCATACATCCGTTCCTGGCGGAGTGTTACCATAACGCCTATCGGCATCGCCTTCCTGAGCTTGAAGTTAGAGATATCCTTCTTTGATACTGTCTGAACAGCCTTCTGTCCGGCTATATCTGATACCTCCTTCAGTCCCATCTCAAGCAGTTTCTTGTCGGCAATAGCCTGTCCGAGCCCCTGGTTGATAACTATCTTTTCCAACCGGGGTACCTGCATCACAGTTTTATAGTTAAACTGTTTCATCAGTGCAGGTGTGATCTCACTCTTGTATTTATTCTTTAATGCAGGCGTGTACATTACTTGATCTCCTCTCCTGATTTTTTGGAATAACGCACTAATTTATTTTTATCATTCAGTCTGCGGCCAATGCGTGTCGGCTTGCCGCCTGTGGGGTCAACCACCATGAGGTTCGAGATATGTATCGGGGCCTCTTTCTTGAGAATGCCACCCTGGGGCGCCTTGGCGTTGGGTTTGGTATGTTTTGATACCATGTTTACACCTTCGACAAGGGCTTTGTTTTTATCCCTGTCAACCTCGAGGACACGACCCTTCTGTCCTTTCGACTCACCGGCAATAACTGCCACTGTGTCTCCTTTTTTGATATGTAATTTTTTCTGCATCGGGTGTCAGTTTAAAAATTATAACACTTCAGGTGCAAGAGAAACGATCTTCATATACTTGTCACGCAGTTCCCTGGCGACAGGTCCGAAGATACGCGTGCCGCGCACCTCATCCTGATTGTTGAGGAGTACCACGGCGTTGTCATCAAAGCGGATATAAGAACCGTCAGCACGGCGTATCTCCTTCTTTGTTCTTACCACAACCGCCTTACTCACTGTTCCTTTCTTCGCTTCACCGGAGGGGAGTGCGCTCTTTACCGAGACAACGATCTTGTCGCCGACACTCGCATACCTCTTCTTGCTTCCGCCGAGCACCCTGATGCAAAGAACCTCTTTGGCACCTGTGTTGTCGGCAACAGTCAACCTGCTTTCCTGCTGTATCATAATTACTTAGCTCTTTCGATTACTTCAACCAATCTCCAGGCTTTGTTCTTGCTGAGAGGCCTGGTCTCCATTATGCGTACCGTATCACCTATGTTGCAGGTGTTTGCCTCATCGTGAGCCATAAGCTTTTTCGTTTTATTCACGAACTTGCCATAAATGGGGTGCTTGACCTTTCTCTTGATGGCGACGACGATAGACTTGTCCATCTTGTTGCTGACGACGACACCTATACGTTCTTTTCTAAGATTTCTTTCCATGCTGATAGCGGCTATTTTGTTTTCTCATTCATCTCCCTCTTGCGCTTCTCTGTCATAAGCCTCGCAATGGTCTTCCTGCTCTCCTTGATCTTCTGCGGATTTTCAAGGGGGGAAATTGCGTGGTTAAGCTTCATGCGCACAAGCGTGGTCCTCTCGTTGTCGATTCTCTCGAGAAGCTCCTGGTTGCTTAATTCTTTTATCTCTGAACTCTTCATCACTGTAGTTTTTTATTCCTGGACGTAATCACGGCGCACCACGAATTTTGTGGGAACAGGAAGCTTCTGTGCTCCGAGACGGAGTGCTTCCTTGGCCACATCAAAGGGGACACCCTCAGCTTCAAGGACTATTCTTCCCGGTGTAACGGGGACAACGAATCCTTCAGGGGCACCTTTTCCTTTACCCATACGCACCTCAGCAGGTTTCTTTGTTATAGGCTTGTCGGGGAAGATGCGGATCCAGAGCTGTCCTTCACGTTTCATGTGACGGGTGACAGCCTGTCTTGCAGCCTCTATCTGGCGACCGGTTATCCAGGCCTCCTCAAGGACCTTGATACCAAATGATCCGAATGCCAGCTGGTTACCCCTCTGGGCATTCCCTTTCATCCTGCCCTTCTGGCTCCTCCTGAATTTGGTCTTCTTCGGTTGTAACATCGCTATATTATATTATATATTATTACCTATCTCGGTTATCTTTTTTGTTTCCTCCGCCCTTCTTCCTGAAGCCGCCGCCGGCCGGAGCCTTGCCGCCCTTTGCACTTTTTGCGGCAATGTTAGGACTGAGGTCACGTTTGCCATAGACCTCGCCGTTGCAGATCCATACCTTGATGCCGATGAGACCTACCTTCGTAAGGGCCTCGCCAAGGGCATAGTCAATGTCTGCACGGAATGTATGAAGAGGGATTCTGCCATCCTTGTAAGTCTCTCTGCGGGCCATCTCAGCTCCTCCGAGCCTGCCGGAGATGACCACCTTGATACCTTCTGCACCCATACGCATTGTCGAGGCAATCGACATCTTGATGGCACGGCGGTATGATATCTTTCCTTCGACCTGACGCGCAATATTGCCGGCAACGATAGCTGCATCAAGCTCGGGACGCTTCACCTCAAAGATGTTTATCTGTACCTCTTTCTTGGTGATCTTCTTGAGCTCTTCCTTGAGCTTGTCAACTTCCTGTCCCCCTTTGCCGATAATAATACCGGGGCGGGCAGTGTTGACGGTAACGGTGATGAGCTTGAGAGTACGCTCAATGATGATCTTTGAGAGGCTGGCTTTGGCAAGCCTTGCATTGAGGTATTCCCTTATCTTGGTATCTTCAACAAGCTTGCTCGAGAAGTCGCTTCCACCGTACCAGTTTGAATCCCAACCTTTGATGATTCCAACTCTGTTGCCTATCGGATTAACTTTTTGTCCCATCTTTTACTTTGAAATGTTTTCAACTTCCTGTTTTCTGCTTCCCAGAACAAGGGTAACATGGTTTGATCTCTTGCGGATACGGTAAGCCCTTCCCTGAGGGGCAGGCTGTATCCTGCGCAGTATGCGACCGCCGTCGACCTGCACTTCCTTCACATAAAGGTCGCTCTCCTCGAGGCGTACCCCTTCGTTCTTTGCCTGCCAGTTGGCAATGGCTGAAAGAAGGAGCTTCTCAACCCTGCGTGATGCCTCCTTTGTGCTGAACTTAAGGATATCAAGGGCCTTGTTGACCTCCTGACCCCTGATCAGCTCAGTTACATACCTCATCTTACGCGGTGAGGTGGGAACATTTTTCAGAACGGCCCCCGTCCTCTCTTTTGCGGCTTCCTTCCTGATGCCGGCGCTTATTCTTTTTCTTGCACCCATTTCTGATACTTTTTCAGTTATTAAGATACATTACCCTATTTCTGTTTTCCACCATGACCGCGGAAGGTACGGGTAGGGGCAAATTCACCCAGCTTGTGACCAACCATATTCTCGGTAATGTAAACAGGTATAAACTTGTTTCCGTTATGTACTGCCACCGTGTGACCGACAAAGTCAGGAGAAATAACTGATCTTCTTGACCATGTCTTGATCACTGTCTTCTTTCCGCTCTCATTCATCGTATCCACCTTATTGCCCAGGTGCAGGTCGATGAAGGGGCCTTTTTTTATAGATCTGCTCATCGTATCAACTATTTTTTCCTTCTTTCAATGATATGCTTGTTAGAATACTTGGTACGGCTCCTGGTCTTGAAACCTTTTGCAGGCAGCCCCTTGCGTGAGCGCGGATGACCTCCTGAAGCCCTTCCTTCACCACCACCCATGGGATGGTCAACAGGGTTCATGGCAACACCCCTGGTGCGAGGCCTGCGGCCCAGCCAGCGCTTGCGCCCTGCCTTGCCTGATCTCTCAAGACTGTGGTCAGGGTTTGACACTGTGCCGATGGTGGCACGGCAGGTGATAAGCACCATCCTGGTCTCACCGGAAGGAAGCTTGATAATCGCATATTTACCGTCACGGGCTGCAAGCTGGCCATAGGTTCCGGCACTGCGGGCAAGAGCGGCACCCTTGCCGGGCTTGAGTTCAATGTTGTGAACAATGGTACCGAGAGGTATATCCTCAAGGAAGAGGGTATTGCCTATCTCCGGTGCAGCATTCTTTCCTGACATCACTGTCTGGCCGACTTTCAGTCCTGAAGGAGCGATGATGTAACTCTTCTCTCCGTCAGCGTAGGTTATCAGTGCGATTCTGGCCGAACGGTTCGGATCATACTCGACTGATGTCACTGTAGCTGACTGATCATCCTTCCTGCGCTGAAAATCAATTACGCGGTACATCTTCTTGTGGCCGCCGCCAATGTACCTCATAGTCCGCCTGCCGTTAACGTTCCTTCCTCCTGACTTCTTCAGCGGCGCGAGTAAGGATTTCTCCGGCACATCGCAGGTGATCTCCTCGAAGGAGCTTGCGATCTTATGTCTCTGACCTGGTGTTACAGGCTTGATCTTTCTGACTGCCATATTGCTTTTAAATGTTGCTGTAAAAATCTATTGTCTCTCCTTTGGCGAGTGTGACGACAGCCTTCTTCGTGGCAGAGGTACGACCCTTCATTATACCTGACTTGGTATACCTTGTCTTGGTCTTGCCGCCGTAGTTGAGGGTGTTAACCGATTCAACATTCACGCCGTAAAGCTCCTCAACTGCCTTCTTGATCTGCAGCTTGTTGGCATTGCGTGAAACCAGAAAACCATACCGGTTGAACTTCTCGCCCTGGCTGGTCATTTTCTCGGTCACTATGGGTTTTACTAATATTTCCATATCTCAGTTTCCTTGTTTAAAAAGTTGACTGCAAAACATCAACTGCACTCTCCGATATCACCAGAGTTGAAGCCTTCATAATGTTGTAAGTGTTTAAATCACTGATAGTTACAACTTCAACTCCCTGCAAATTTCGAGATGACAAATATATATTATTATTTTGTTCCGGTAAAACAAAAAGTGATTTTTTATTCATTATATTGAGGTTCGCGCTCATTCCGGCCATTTTTGAGGTCTTGGGAGCGTCAAACGAAAAGTCCTCGAGAATAATGATCTTGTTCTCTTTTGCCTTATAGGAAAGGGCTGATTTTCTGGCCAGCTGTTTCACCTTTTTATTGAGCTTGAACCCGTAGAATCTTGGTCTGGGGCCGAAGATACGTCCTCCGCCGCGAAACTCAGGGTTCTTGATGCTGCCGAAACGTGCTGTTCCTGTCCCCTTCTGCTTCTTGAGCTTACGGGTACTGCCCGTGATTTCACCGCGCTCCTTCGCCTTATGAGTACCCTGTCTCTGGTTGGCGAGATACTGTTTGGTATCAAGGTAGATGGCGTGATCATTCGGCTCAATGCCGAAGATGGTATCGTTAAGACTAACCTTTCTTCCGGTCTCTTTACCTTCTATATTGAATACTGCTACTTCCATTACTTTGTAATTATTATGTAACCACCTTTGGGGCCTGGAACGGCGCCCTTAACAAGCAACAGGTTTGAATCAGTAAGTATCCTGACAACCCTCAGTTCTGTCTCCATCTGGCGTCCGCCTGTACGACCTGCCATGCGCATTCCGGGCATAACCCTTGAAGGCCATGAAGAGGCACCCACTGAACCGGGAGCCCTCAGCCTGTCGTGCTGACCGTGAGTGGTACCGCCCACACCGCCGAAGCCGTGACGCTTGATAACACCCTGGAATCCTTTACCTTTTGTCCATCCTCTTACATCAAGGAATGTATCATTGCTGAACAGGTCAACAGTGATGACATCACCTGTCTTATATTTTCCATCTTCAAAGCCTACAAACTCAGCCACCTTTCTCTTGGGTGCTGTGCTGGCCTTCTTGAAGTGTCCTATCTCTGCCTTGTTGCTGGCTTTCTCCTTCTTGTCGTCAAAACCAAGCTGCAATGCTGAATATCCGTCTTTTTCCACGGTCTTGACCTGTGTCACAACACAAGGGCCAACCTCTATTACCGTGCACGGGATACTTTTTCCATTCTCATCGAAAACGGATGTCATCCCTACTTTTTTTCCTATTAATCCCTGCATAATTCAGTATTTTACCGGTTTCACACTTTGATTTCAACTTCCACGCCGCTCGGCAGCTCAAGTTTCATGAGCGCGTCGATGGTTTTTGGCGTCGAGCTGTAGATGTCAAGCAGGCGCTTGTAAGACGACAGTTCGAACTGTTCTCTCGACTTCTTGTTAACGAATGTAGAACGGAGGACCGTATAGATCTTCTTATGCGTGGGGAGCGGTATCGGACCGCTTACCACTGCACCCGTTGACTTCACTGTCTTGACGATCTTCTCAGCCGATTTATCGACCAGGTTATGATCGTAAGATTTGAGTTTGATGCGGATTTTCTGACTCATCTTTAAAGATTTTTTCCTTTTGTTACTTCAATAATTTTCTTCGACAATTCTGCAGGCACCTCTTCAAAATGAGAGAACTCCATGGTAGAGGTCGCTCTTCCCGAGGTAAGGGTACGAAGTACTGTAACGTATCCGAAGTTTTCTGCCAGAGGTACTTTTGCTTTAATTACCCTTGCACCTGCTTTCGATTCCATACCTTCCACTTTTCCCCTGCGCTTGTTGAAGTCGCCTACGACATCACCCAGGTATTCTTCCGGGGTGACCACTTCGGCTGACATGATGGGTTCGAGGAGCACCGGCTGGCACTTTGACGCCGCATGGCGGAAGGCCTGCTTGGCTGCTATCTCGAATGAGAGCGCATCTGAGTCTACTGAATGGTACGAACCGTCTTTGAGGACAACCTTAAGGCTCTCAAGGGGGAAGCCGGCCAGCGGGCCGTTATGCATGGCCTCACGGAATCCCTTCTCCACTGACGGGATGAACTCCTTGGGCACATTGCCTCCCCTGATCTCATTCACAAAGGTAAGTCCGGGAACATCGTCATCGGCAGGCATAAGCACCACGGATATATCCGCAAACTTGCCCCTGCCGCCTGTCTGTTTCTTGAAGACCTCCCTGTGTGAATATGATGAAGTGATAGCCTCTTTGTATGCAACCTGGGGCCTCCCCTGGTTACATTCAACTTTGAACTCTCTCTTCAGACGGTCAATAAGTATTTCGAGGTGTAACTCACCCATGCCGTTTATCACTGTCTGTCCGCTGTCAGGATCGGTCTTGACCCTGAAAGTGGGATCCTCTTCGGCAAGTTTGCCAAGAGCTACCCCCAGTTTGTCAATGTCAGCCTGTGTCTTTGGTTCAATGGCTATTCCGATAACCGGTTCGGGGAAGTCCATTGTCTCAAGCACCACGGGCTTGTGTATGGCACAGAGTGTGTCACCTGTCTTAAGATCCTTGAATCCCACTCCGGCACAAATGTCACCGGCAGAAACACTGTCAACGGGATTCTGTTTGTTGGCATGCATCTGGAAGAGGCGGTTAATCCTCTCCCTCTTTCCGGTCCTCACGTTCAGCATGGTATCGCCTGCATTGATGGTGCCTGAATAGACTCTCATATAGACGAGACGGCCGACGTACGGATCGGTAGCAATTTTAAAGGCCAGTGCCGAGAACGGCTCATCAGCCTCGGGCTTAAGTATTATCTCCTTATCGTCACGCGGGTCTTTGCCGGTGACGGCACCCACATCGACCGGCGATGGCAGGAATGCCACGATACCGTTAAGGAGACGCTGTACGCCCTTATTCTTGAAAGCTGCTCCGCAGAATACCGGGACAACCACTCCCTCTACCGTTTCGCGGCGCAGCACGGTGTATATCTCATCAGAGGTAATGCTCTCATGGTCTTCGAGATAACGCTCAAGTATTGAGTCATCCATCTCGGCGCACGCCTCCACCAGCTTCATTCTCCACTCCTCAGCCTCTTCTGTCATGTCGGCAGGTATTGGCTGTATGGTGAAGTTGGTCATCGGGTCTGCACCATCCTCGAAGATGACTGCCTTCATCTCAATAAGATCAATGATGCCCCTGAACTTTTCTTCAGAGCCGATTGGCACCTGTACAGGCACGGGGTGAGCACCGAGCCTATCTGTTATCTGCTGCACTACGCCGTGAAAATCTGCACCCGAGCGATCCATCTTGTTGACGAAGGCAATACGGGGAACCTTATACTTGTCAGCCTGTCTCCATACCGTCTCTGACTGAGGCTCAACGCCTCCGACAGCGCAGAAGACCGCCACAGCGCCGTCAAGCACCCTGAGAGACCTCTCTACCTCAACGGTGAAGTCAACGTGCCCCGGGGTGTCAATGAGATTAATCTTATAAAGCTGATCGTCATACTTCCAGAAGGTTGTTGTTGCAGCCGATGTGATAGTGATCCCTCTCTCCTGCTCCTGGACCATCCAGTCCATCGTTGCATTGCCGTCATGCACCTCGCCGATACGGTGTACCCGTCCGGTATAATACAATATCCGCTCGGAAATTGTAGTTTTCCCGGCGTCAATGTGGGCCATGATGCCAATGTTGCGTGTATATCGGAGATCGTTGATCATTCTCTTGTTTCGGTTACCCTTCCGGCTCTTTCAGTTAAAACCTGAAATGGGCGAATGCCTTGTTGGCCTCAGCCATACGGTGTGTATCCTCTTTTTTCTTATAGGCGCCACCTTCCTGGTTATAGGCAGCCATCACCTCGGCGGCGAGCTTCTCAGCCATGCTGTGGCCTGTACGCTTTCGGGCAAAGAGAATAAGGTTCTTCATGCTTATACTGACTTTGCGGTCAGAGCGTATCTCCAGAGGTACCTGGAATGTCGCACCACCAACCCTGCGGCTTTTTACCTCTACATGAGGGGTGATATTGTCAAGAGCCTGCTTCCAGATCTCCAGCGGAGTCTTCTCAGCATTCTTCATCTTGTCAGCCACTATTTCCAGTGAATCATAGAAAATCCTGAAGGCAACGGTCTTTTTACCACTGTACATCAGATTATTGATGAAGCGGGTAACGTACGGATCGTTGAATTTCGGGTCCGGTAGGAGGATCCTCTTCTTTGGTTTTGCCTTTCTCATATTGTGAATCCTTTATTGTTACTTCTTTGGTCTTTTTGCACCATATTTTGACCTTCTCTGCATACGGCCATCGACACCTGATGTGTCAAGCGCTCCGCGGACAAGGTGATAACGAACACCCGGAAGGTCTTTCACCCTTCCCCCTCGGATGAGTACAATAGAGTGCTCCTGGAGATTGTGTCCTTCACCCGGTATGTAAGCGTTGACCTCTTTCTGGTTCGTGAGCCTTACCCTGGCAACTTTTCTCATGGCTGAGTTAGGTTTTTTTGGCGTGGTAGTATATACGCGAACACATACCCCCCTGCGCTGCGGGCATGAATCAAGAGCAGGCGCTTTGCTCTTGTCAACCAGCTTCTTGCGGCCTTTTCTAACTAACTGCTGAATTGTTGGCATAATTCTTTCTTAATTAATTTTCCTTTTAAAAATTGGTCTGCAAATATCTCTGTTTCAGTCTTAATGCAATTATCATTTTCCCAAATCACACATACACATTCCGCAAGGCTGCAGCGACAGTCAGTCGTCACAGTGCCGCGGGGCAAAGTTTTATAGAGATGTAACTTAATGGTTTGTAAGTTATTTACAGGATTTTCTTCCCGACCTCTCTTCTCGACCTCTTTTATAAACTTACGCTTTGAAAGAGTGACCGGTACTCCTGTTTCTCAAAAAACCGGTGCAAAGAAAACAAATATTTTTCAAACAACCGCAACTTTTATGTACTTCTTTGAAAAATTGTTATTTTTGCGCTCCCTACAAGACGATATATACCTATTTATATAATACAACAAAACAGCCGCAGATGAAGACATACACAACAGACCATCTCAGGAACATTGCCCTGCTGGGGAACTCAGGTTCAGGCAAGACAACCCTTGCGGAAGCGATGCTTTTCAACGGTGGTGTCATTGAGAGAAGAGGAACGGTAGAAGCAAAGAATACTGTATCTGATTACAAACCTATTGAGCAGGAAAACAGGAACTCGATCTTTTCCACGGTACTCTATACCGAGTTCAGGGACAAAAAGATCAATATCGTTGATACTCCGGGCCTCGATGACTTTTCAGGCGGTGTTATTGCATCAATGTATGCTGCTGACAGCGTACTGCTTGTCATCAACGTTCAGAATGGCGTCGAAGTAGGGACGGAGATACACTTCAGGCATGCCGAAAAGTTCCATAAGCCTCTCATACTGGCAGTTAACGGACTGGACCATGAGAAAGCCAACTTTGAAAAGTCGCTTGAGATGCTTCATGAGCGTTTCGGCAGCAATATCACCCTGGCACAGTTCCCGGTTAATGAAGGTGCCGGATTCAACACCGTGATAGACATCATCAGCATGAAGATGCTGCGTTACGCCAAGGAGGGCGGAAAAGCCGAGGTACTTGACATACCGGCTGAGCACAAGGCAAAGGCAGAGGAGCTGCATGCTGCTCTCATTGAAAAGGTTGCCGAGAGCGATGAGTCACTGATGGAGCTTTTTTTCGCCAATGATACGCTGACCGAAGAGGAGATAAGCAGGGGTATCCGTGCCGGCCTCCTCAAGAGAGGCATCTTCCCCGTCTTCTGCATTTCATCAAAAGGCAATATCGGGGTCGACAGGCTTCTGGAGTTTATCTCTGCATCTGCCCCTTCACCGGCTGACATGCCGGCAAAAAAGAACTCAAAGGGTGCCGAAGTAAAATGCACCTCTTCCGGTCCAGCTTCAGTGTTTGTTTTCAAAACAACGATAGAGGAACACATTGGTGAGATCAACTATTTCAGGGTGATGTCAGGCAAGATCAATGAGAACCTTGACGTAATAAACACAAGCAACGGCACCAAGGAGAGGCTCTCACAGATATTCATCTGTGCCGGCAAGAACCGAACCAGGATACCCGAGATTCATGCAGGTGACGTCGGTGGCTTCGTGAAGCTGAAGAACACAAAGACAAACCATACACTTAATGTACCGGGCAATGACTGGACCTACGAGACGATGAGGTTCCCGGAGCCCAAGTACCGCACCGCCATCAAGCCGGTGAGCGAGAGTGATGAGGAGAAGCTTGGTGAGTCTCTCAACCGCATGCACCAGGAAGATCCTACAATTATAATAGAATATTCAAAGGAGCTTAAGCAGATCCTCATCCATGGGCAGGGTGAGTATCACCTCAACATACTCAGGTGGCATCTTGACAATATTTTCAAGATCGAGACGCAGTTTGTTGCTCCCAAGATCCCGTACCGTGAGACAATAACCAAATCAGCGCAGGCTGATTACAGGCACAAGAAACAGTCAGGCGGCGCCGGCCAGTTCGGTGAGGTGCATATGATCATAGAGCCTTATGAAGAAGGCTCTGAGGCGAAGTCAATGATGAAGATAGCCGGCAAGGAGATAAAACTGGCAAACCGTGACAAGGAGGAGATAGATCTCCCGTGGGGCGGCAAGCTGGTTTACATGAACTGTATCGTTGGCGGCTCGATTGATGCCCGCTTTATGCCTGCCATCCTCAAAGGTATAATGGAAAAGATGGAGGTAGGTCCGCTTACCGGTTCATATGCCCGTGATATAAGGGTTTACGTGTATGACGGCAAGATGCACCCGGTTGACTCAAACGAAATATCATTCCGTCTTGCAGGACGTAACGCTTTCAGCACAGCTTTCAAGAATGCAACGCCCAAGATCCTTGAGCCGGTATATGATGTGGAGATCATGGTTCCTGCCGATCGTATGGGCGATGTCATCAGTGACCTTCAGGGTCGCCGCGGCATGGTGCTCGGAATGGCAAGCGAGAAGGGATTTGAGATCATCAAGGCAAGAGTACCTCTGGCTGAGATGAACAAATATTCAACTGCACTGAGCTCACTCACGGGAGGCCGTGCCATGTATACGATGAAATTCTCAGAATATGCACAGGTGCCGGGTGAAGTACAGGATGCCGTCATCAAGGCATACGCTGCAGAAGAAGAGGAAGAATAGATCGGTATTACCGAAATCAAACAGATATCCGCCCGTAGAGTCGTTGCATGCAACGACTCTACATGTTTTAATACAATTCATTAACTTTTAACCTCAAAGCATCAGAACCGATGTCAGTTATGGATTGCCGGTTGCAGACTATTTTACAATTCCCTGCTCCGGAAAAGAGAAAGGGTTGGCAATTTTGCCAGTACTTCCGTCAGAGTAGTGGAAGAGTAGAGTATCCGCATTGACGGAGGTGAATATCCGTTCCGCCGTTGTCAGCGAATCAATAAACATTACAGACCCGATCTCGGTACCTGCCGAATCAAGTGAAGTCTCGAACCCGACAACACCCTTGTCATTTGAAAGATGGCTTATAAGATAGCTGTATCGTGCCTTAAGAGAGGCGTTTGCTCCCATTCTGAGAACATACTGCATGATCACATCAGGTGAATAATTCGAAAATCCGTTGAAATGTGACACTGTGGGGGTAAACATCAGTTCTGCATAATCTCTCTTGGATATTTTCACTGCAGGCTCTTCAAACGTTATCACTTTATAAGATAGCTTGACGTTGAACTCTGTGCCGTTGGATGTAAAACCGAGGTTCTTCGACTCTATCGCCTTCACAAGTGTCTCCTTATCCGGTTCACTCCCGGCTGGGAAATATATCCGTATGATGACCGGACATGCAAAGTCGCTCTGGTAGCCGCATGCCTCAGTCTTCTGGTCAAGCAGGTGCTGTAGGTATGTTGCATCAAGCGGATCAAAGAACTTATCGACGGTAAGGGTATAGTAAGCTACGGAATCGACCTCATTGGCAACACTGCTGATTATTCTTTTCTCCGGCACAAACAACAGCTTCTGGAGCTTTTCATCATCATACATGGTTGTATCATAGAGAATGTGTACGCTATGGCTGGCAACATATGTTGAGACACCGTAGATTCCGTTTACTTTTCGCATCTGGTTGGCAAAGGCTGTAGAGCTGCCGAAGCACTTGATGTTTTTCAGTCCGCTCATTTCGAACACTCCTGCTGACTCAATCTGTTCAGGGGTACCCCATTTCTGAGCTATGGTCGGCAACTCGAACAGGGTGCCTGCAACTATTCCCAGTATAATAAGCAGTCCGAGCACCAGACCCGGGAGCCATTTCATGTTCTTCCTGTTAATCTGAAGGGTGTTTTTCTCGGGACAGGCATAGAGGCAATCACCGCACAGGGTACAGTCTGTATGGGTCACCCTGACCATGTTGGCAACATCAATTCCCTGGGGGCACTTTACCGAGCACAGACCGCAATCAATACAGCTGTCTGTGTTGCGTGTGATATGGACCGGATCAGGCCGTACCTTTTTCATCCTGGTGATCTCAAGGATGTAGCCTCCGGCTGTTATCACTATCAGGGGATAGAGATAAGGAATATCAAGGCCTGCAAGAAGGAGGATGATGTATAGCGCCATCACACCCAGGAACCAGTATGAGAATTTAAAAATCGCAGACAGGGCTCCGAGCGGACAGAGGTAACGGCACCAGAAGAGCCTCATGAAGAATGACCCCAGCACGAGTGCGACGATAGCCAGCAATGCCCACAGCAGGGAAACGTCAGAGTTGAATCCTGAAGCTACCGCAAAATACGGATCAAATTTCTTGCAGAAAAGCTCGCTTGACTTCAGTGTATAATAAAATGTCAGAAACAGAAGGGCGTATTTGAAGAAACGAAGTGCGTAATCGATCCAGCCAGTGGGAGTAATTCTCACTTTCAGCCTGTCACCCAGCTTTCCAATCCACTCACTGATGGTGCCTAACGGACAGATATATCCGCAGAAGAGTCTTGAGAAAAGCACTATGCCTATAAACAGGGCCACACCCATCATTATCTGGGTGCTTGTCATTGAACATGACAATGAGTCCATAGTGAGGTAGCTTCCGAGGGCTTGTATTCCTCCAAAAGGACAATATGCCTCAAAATCAGGGGCATAGGCCTTGTCAATTAGAAGGCGGAAACCCATAAATGAAAGGATACCGATGATGGCAAACTGATAGAACAGCTTGTACCAGTTTTGCTTTTTCATAGTTTTGGCATATTAGTGGCATTCAAATATATCATTTTTGAAGTATCCCCCAAATGAGTAATTACAGGCTAAACTCCTACCCGGGATTCTAATACTGTCGGTCCCCGGATCTTTGGCAGCAAGAAAAAAAAACAGCGACGCCCTGGCGGGGCGTCGCTGCAACTTATTAATCAAGGATTCAGACTGCCTGTTCTATGGCCCAGACAAACGCCCTGATGCCGACCTCTTCGTTGATGGCATCAATACGCCTGACAGCCTCAAGCAGAGGAGACACCTTCTCCGGTTCGACAAATGTAAGTACAACGCCGTTTATCTCGGGCCATGTGTGAGTACCAAGATGTGGAACACCGGTTTTCGATCCCGTTCCCTCCACATTGTCCCATTGCGTATATCCCCTGATACCGAAGTGCTCAAGAGTGTATTCAACTTTCTCAGTAAGGGCCAGGTTATATATTATCATTACAGCTTTCATTTCTATACCTATTAAAGTTTACTCCTTTATGTCATCAAGGAATTTCATGTCCCTGAATGCTACCTTGTGTTTCTTATCCCTTTCACCTCTCCGGGCCAGGAGTACATATCCCACCGGAACGAGTATCATGGTAACCATGGTGGAGAAAACCAGCCCGCCGATTACTGCAATACCCATCGGTCTCCATAGCTCTGAGCCCTCCCCGGGGTTCACTGCCAGCGGCACCATGGCAAGTATTGTCGTCAGAGAGGTCATGAGTACCGGCCTTAGCCTTGACCTTCCCGATATGAGGACAGCCTCGTATAGCTCCACCCCTCTGTCACGTGTCAGATTTATAAAG
>Ga0209450_10000218_pt1 | contig 31554 bp, 24 predicted proteins | sample FrelakmetLWP11LW_FD_187149 | JGI IMG/M metagenome (GOLD analysis project Ga0209450, IMG submission 187149) | Freshwater lake sediment microbial communities from the University of Notre Dame, USA, for methane emissions studies - LWP11 LW (SPAdes)... | ecosystem: Environmental > Aquatic >...
CGGTGACCTCGACCTCGCCGGCGCTGGGCAGGTCCAGCCCGCCGAGGATGTGCAGCAGGGTGCTCTTGCCGGCGCCCGATGCGCCGACGATGGCGACCGTCTCGCCGGCCCGGACCTCGAGGTCCACGCCCTGCAGCACCTCGGTGCGCAGGTCGCCCTCGGCGTAGGTCTTGGCGATGCCGCGCGCGCGCAGCACGGGCGTGGCCTCACTCATAGCGCAGCGCCTCCGCCGGCTGCGTGCGCGCGGCGCGCCACGCGGGATACAGGGTCGCGACGAGGCAGAACAGGAAGGCCACCACGCCGATCCGCGCGACGTCGCCCCAGCGCAGTTCGGACGGCAGGTCGCTGATGTAGTACACGTCCGCCGGCATCAACTGGAAGCCGAACGCGCCTTCGATGGTGGACATCACGGCCTGCACGTTCTCGGCCAGCAGGATGCCGCCGACCAGGCCCAGCGCAATGCCGATCACGCCCGAGATCATGCCCTGCACCACGAAGATGCCCATGACGGTGCCCGGGCTCGCGCCGAGCGTGCGCAGGATCGCGATGTCGGCCTGCTTGTCGGTGACCAGCATCACCAGGGTGGACACCAGGTTGAACGCCGCCACGGCGACGATCAGCGACAGGATCACGAACATCACCACCCGCTCGGTCTTCACCGCGCGGAAGAAGTTGGCGTGCTCCTGCGTCCAGTCGCGCACGCGGAAGTAGCCGCCCAGGCGCTCGGCGAGGTCGCGTGCCACCGCCCAGGCGCGGAACATGTCGTCCAGCTTGAGGCGCACGCCGCTGACGTTGTCGCCCATCCGGAACAGGCGCGCGGCATCGTCGATGTGCACCACCGCGAGGTAGCGGTCGTATTCGGCCATGCCGGCCTCGAAGATGCCGGTCACGGTGAACCGCCGGGTCACGGGCATGGTGCCGACTGGCGTCGAGCGCGCCATTGGCGCGTAGACCATCACCGTGTCGCCGACGCCGGCCCCGAGCCACCGCGCGAGTTCGCGCCCGAGCACGATGTGGTACTCGCCCGCCACCAGCGAGGACCATTCGCCCTCCGCCATCCGGCGATCGATCTCGCTGACCTCGGGTTCCAGGTCGGGGCGCACGCCACGGATCGCGCCGCCGCTGACGCGCGCACCCTGCAGCATCACCTCGCGCTCGACGAAGGGCGCCGCGCCCAGCACGTGCGGCGTGCCCTTGGCGACCTCCACCGCGCGCGGCCAGTCGGCCATGCCCTCGCCCACGCCGGACACGGTGGCATGCGAGACCATGCCGAGGATGCGCGCGCGCAGCTCCTTCTCGAAGCCGTTCATCACCGAGATCACGGTGATCAGGGCCGCCACGCCGAGCGCGATGCCCAGCATCGAGACCAGCGAGATGAAGGAGATGAAGTGGTTGCGGCGCTTGGCGCGCAGGTAGCGCAGGCCGATGAACCACGGCAGGGGACGGAACATGCGGGAACCGGTCGGAAGACGACGCGCAGTCTAGCGCGCGTCAGGCGCGGTCGTTGTAGGAATCCGCCGACGGCCGGCGTGCGAGTGCGACCTGCAGGCGTCGCCAGGCGTCGGCATCGAGCATGTCGCGCCAGAGCGCGATGCGGCGCTGCTTGCCCGAGGGCTCGCGCACTTCGAGCGCCACCAGCGGCCCGACCCGCGCGGACGACGCCAGCCGGCCCTGCCCTTCCGCACCCGCCGCGTCGCGCCAGTCCAGCATGCCGTCGGCCGACAGGCGCAGGCGCAGCGCCGCGGCCCAGGCGTGGCTGCGCCAGGCCCGGAGCGTGGCCAGCGCGACGAACAGCGCCAAGGGCGGCGCGATGGCCAGCGGCAGGTCGGCCATCAGCACCGCGCCGAGGGCCGCCGCGGCGAGCGCGACGAGACCGAGCCGGAATCCGCGCGAGGCGCGCGTTTCAAGGACCAGCGGGGCTTCGGATCTGGCCAAGGATCGCCTGCCAGTCGGCACGTTCCGGCGCGCCGCGGCCCATGCACCAGGCCCAGAGGTCGCTGTCCTCGACGGCCAGCAGGGCCTCGAAGGCGTCGAGGGTGAACGGGTCGGCCGTGGCGCCATGTCGGTCCAGCCACCCGACGAACAATTGGTCCAGTTCGCGCATGCCGCGCCGGCACCGCCAGCGCAGGCGTGGCAGTCGGTCGGCGTTCACGGTCTGTCGCTGGACCAGACGAAAAGCCGCCACAGGGGCCTGGGCACCCGGCCCAGAATCGCAGCAGCACCGAAGACGATCGTCATGGCCAAGGTGATCGAGGCGATCCAGACCGAACCATAGAGCGACGAGGTCCAATCGCCCTTGACGATACCGTCGAACAGCGACTTCAGGTGGCCGGGCAGACCGACCAACGCCACCAGTCCACCCGCGATCCGATAAGGCCAGCGCAACTCCGGCAGGTGCCGACGCGAGCCCCGTGGCTCAGAGCCCACGCCGCTGCACCATCAGCTTCTTGATCTCCGCGATCGCCTTGGCGGGATTGAGTCCCTTGGGGCAGGTCTTCGCGCAGTTCATGATGGTGTGGCAGCGATAGAGGCGGAACGGATCCTCCAGGTCGTCGAGCCGCGCGCCGGTGTCCTCGTCGCGCGAATCCACGATCCAGCGGTAGGCCTGCAGCAGGATCGCAGGGCCCAGGTAGCGGTCGCCGTTCCACCAGTACGACGGGCACGAGGTGCTGCAGCAGGCGCACAGGATGCACTCGTACAGCCCGTCGAGCTTCTTGCGGTCGTCCGGCGACTGCAGGCGCTCGCGGTCGGCCGGGGTCGGGCTCTGCGTGCGCAGCCACGGCTTGATCGAGGCGTACTGCGCATAGAAGTGCGTGAGGTCCGGCACCAGGTCCTTGATCACCGGCATGTGCGGCAGCGGGTAGACGCGCACCTCGCCCGAGACATCGGCGCAGGCCTTGGTGCAGGCCAGCGTGTTGGTGCCGTCGATGTTCATCGCACAGGAGCCGCAGATGCCCTCGCGGCAGGAGCGGCGGAAGGTCAGCGTCGGGTCGATCTCGTTCTTGATCTTGATCAGGGCGTCCAGGACCATCGGCCCGCACGCGTCCATGTCGACCTCGTACGTGTCGGTGCGCGGGTTGGCGCCGTCGTCCGGGTTCCAGCGGTAGATCTTGAACACCTGCGTGCGCTTCGCGCCCTGGGCGGCGAAGTGCTTGCCCGGCTGGACCTTGGAGTTCTTCGGAAGGCTGAATTCGGCCATGGTCTGCGGCATCCGCTCAGTACGTGCGCGCCTTCGGCGGCACCGGATCGACGTCTTTCGTCAGCGTGTTCAGGTGCACCGGTCGGTAGTCGATGCGGGTCTTGCCCTGCTCGTCCACCCAGCACAAGGTGTGCTTCATCCAGTGCTCGTCGTCGCGGTCCTTGAAGTCCTCGCGTGCGTGCGCGCCGCGCGACTCCTTGCGGTTCTCCGCCGACACCAGGGTCGCCACGGCCTGCCCGAGCAGGTTCTGCAGTTCCAGCGTCTCGATCAGGTCGGAGTTCCAGACCAGGGACCGATCCGCCACCTTCACGTCCGCGAAGGACTCATGCACCGCGGTGATCTTCGCCACGCCGTCCTTGAGCGTCTCGCCGGTGCGGAACACGGCGGCGTTGTTCTGCATCACGCGCTGCATGTCGGCGCGGATCTTCGCGGTCGGCGTGCCACCGGAGGCATTGCGCAACCGGTCGAGGTTGGCCAGCGCCTTGTCGGTGGCCGAGGCCGGCAGCGCGGGATGCGGCTGGTTCGGGCGCATCGTCTCCGCGCAGCGGTTGGCCACCGCGCGGCCGAACACCACGAGGTCGAGCAGCGAGTTCGAGCCGAGGCGGTTCGCGCCGTGCACCGAGACGCAGGCCGCCTCGCCGATGGCGTACAGGCCCGGCACCACGGCGTCGGGATCGCCGTTGCGCAGCGTGACCACCTCGCCGTGGTAGTTGGTCTGCAGGCCGCCCATGTTGTAGTGCACGGTCGGCAGCACCGGGATCGGCTCCTTGGTGACGTCGACGCCGGCGAAGATCTTGGCCGTCTCGGAGATGCCCGGCAGGCGCTCGTGCAGCACGTCGGCGCCGAGGTGGTGCAGGTTGAGGTGGATGTGGTCGGCGTTGCCGCCCACGCCCCGCCCTTCCCGGATCTCCATCGTCATCGCGCGGCTGACCACGTCGCGCGAGGCGAGGTCCTTGGCGTTGGGCGCGTAGCGCTCCATGAAGCGCTCGCCCTTGGAATTGGTGAGGTAACCGCCCTCGCCGCGCGCGCCCTCGGTGATCAGGCAGCCCGCGCCGTAGATGCCGGTCGGGTGGAACTGCACGAACTCCATGTCCTGCAGCGGCAGGCCGGCGCGCAGCGCCATGCCGCCGCCGTCGCCTGTGCAGGTGTGCGCCGACGTGGCGCTGAAGTAGGCGCGGCCGTAGCCGCCGGTGGCCAGCACCACGCCGTGCGAGCGGAACAGGTGCAGCGTGCCTTCCGCCATGTCCAACGCCAGCACGCCGCGGCAGGCGCCCTCGGCGTCGAAGATCAGGTCGAGGGCGAAGTACTCGATGAAGAAGCGCGCATCGTGCGCCAGCGACTGCTGGTAGAGCGTGTGCAGGATCGCGTGTCCGGTGCGGTCGGCGGCCGCGCAGGTGCGCTGCGCCGTGCCCTTGCCGTAGTGCGTGGTCATGCCGCCGAAGGGGCGCTGGTAGATGCGTCCGTCCTCGGTGCGGCTGAACGGCACGCCGTAGTGCTCGAGTTCGATGATGGCCGGGATGGCCTCCTTGCACATGTACTCGATGGCGTCCTGGTCGCCCAGCCAGTCCGACCCCTTGATGGTGTCGTAGAAGTGGAAGCGCCAGTCGTCCTCGCCCATGTTGCCGAGCGCGGCCGAGATGCCGCCTTGCGCGGCCACGGTGTGCGAGCGGGTCGGGAAGACCTTGGTCAGGCAGGCGGTGGTCAGGCCCTTCTGCGCCAGCCCGAAGGTGGCGCGCAGGCCCGCGCCGCCGGCGCCGACCACGACGATGTCGTACTTGTGTTCGGTGATCTTGTAGGCGGACATGCTGGATCAGGTCCCGAGCACGATGCGCACGATGGCCAGCAGGCTGGCCAGCCCGGCGAGGAAGGCGGTGAACTTGACCACCACTTGCAGCACGATCTCCAGCCAGCGCAGGTGCACGTAGTCCTCGATCACCACCTGCAGGCCGAGCTGCGCGTGGTGGAAGATGCAGAATACGAGCGCCGCGGTGAGGACCGCGTTGAGCGGCTGGGCCAGAAACGCGCGCGCGTCGGCGTAGCTGCCGAGCCCGAACGCGCAGACCAGGAACCACACCGCCAGCGGCATCAGCGCGACCGCGGTGATGCGCTGCGCGACCCAGTGCCCGGTGCCTTCCTTCGCGGACCCGAGCCCGCGCACGCGGGCGAGCGGATGGCGCAGGCTCATGCCGCACCCCGCGTGGCGATCATCGCCCAGCCGATGCCCGCGGTGAGCACGCCCGACAGCGCCACCACCACCCAGCCGGTGGCGTAGGCACGCGGGATCTCGAGCCCCCAGCCGGCGTCCCACAGCAGGTGGCGCAGGCCGTTGAGCCAGTGGTAGACGAGCGAGAACACGACCAGCAGGAGCAGCACGGTGCCGGGCAGGCTGCGGATGAAGTTGTCGAACACCACGTGCTGGTGGGGCCCCGCCGCGGTGGCGAGCAGCCACCAGGCGAAGCCCAGCGCGCCCGCGCTCAGGGCAACGCCCGTGATGCGATGCAGGATGGACAGCGTGGAGGTCAGTTGCGGCCGGTAGTACGGCCCGATCATGAAGGGTGACAGGGGACGCTTGCTGCCGGATGGCGAGCTGCTCATTCCGTGGACCTCGTGCGGCGGGCGCCGGGCTCGACGCCGTCAGAAATCGATACAGCGGCCGTTCTTTTCCCAGTCGCCGTAGCGCGTCGGATCGGGACCGGGGCGGCCGCCCACTTCTTTCTCCGGTCGGACGCCGACCGAGTCGCCATCGGTCCGCGGCGCCTGGGGCGCGGGTGCGGGCTGCGTGTTCGACTCGCTTATCATCGGGTCCTCCAAAGCGGCGGAAGGTTATCGCGCCGGGCCGTGATGAAACAAGCAAGCGAAACGTCGAACACGCGAATTTCGCGCCTGCAGGGCGCCCTTCCGGGCGTGCTCGACGACCTGGCGGTGCTCGCCTTCGACGGGCCGGACGCGGTGCCCTTCGCGCAGGCGCAACTGGCCGCCGACGTCGCCACGCTGCCGGTGGCGCACTGGATGTGGGCGGCCCTGCTGTCCCCGCAGGGCCGCGTGCTGGGCTTCGGTCCCCTGCTGCGCCCGACCGACCAGCGCCTGCTGTGGATCGTGCCGGTGTCGCGGCGCGATGCGCTGCTGGCCGCGCTGCAGCGCTTCGTCCTGCGCCGCAAGGTCGCCTTGTCTGCCGCGCCCTTCACATTGGAAGGCCATGCCGGCGGTCCGCCCACGCCCGTGCCGCATGCCTCCGGCGCCCTCGCCGACCGGCCCGACGGCTGGCGGCTGGCCTTGGGCGGTGTCGGCGGACGCTGGCTCGATATCGCATCGGTCCCGGCGGGTGACGCAGCACCGATCGACCGCTCGGCCGCCGAGGCGTGGCGCGCGTTCGACGTGCTCGACGCGCTGCCGCGGATCGAGGACGCCGCGGTCGATGCCTTCACCGCGCACGCGCTCGCGTTGCAGCGGGTGGCGGCCTTCAGCACCGGCAAGGGGTGCTACCCGGGCCAGGAGATCGTCGCGCGCACCCATTTCCTGGGCCGCAACAAGCGCGGTCCCCGGGTCGGCTGGCTGCCTGCGGGCGGCGCCCTGCCGGCGCCTGGCTCGCGCTGGCTCGCCGATGACGCGGCGCCCGGCGGAGAGACGATGGCCGAAACCGTGCAGGCCGCCATGACGCCCGCCGGCGTCGCCCTGCTGCTGGTCGCGCGCGAGGACGCGCCGGCCCAGCTGCGCCAGGGCGAGGCCGTCGCCCGCTTCGATCCCCTGCCCGGCGCTGGCGCCGACGCGGCGAAAATGCTATAGCGGCAGCCTCAGGGGAGGCTACATGAAGAAGATCACGCGAGTCCTTGTCTGGCCACGGATTTTCGGCGCCTTGGCTGTCACACTCTTGGGCTGGGCGACGGTGGTCGCCCCGGCGCGCGCGGCCGACCTGAAGATGTTGGTCGAGCCCTTCTACACGCCGGAGCGCGCGGCGGAGGTCTACGCGCCGCTGATCAGTTACCTCGGCACCGCCACCGGCCACCGGATCGAACTGGTCACGCCGCGCAATTACCACTTCTTCTGGCGCGACGTGCGCCAGAACGCGGCCGTCGACCTGATGCTCGCCGAGCCGCCGATCACCGACTACCGCGTGCAGCGCTTCGGCGCCGAGCCGCTGGTCCGCACCGCGGAACCGACCAGCTACACCCTGCTGGCCGGCGACACCCTGGAGAACCCCACGCTGGAGTCGCTGTACGGCCGCAACATCGTGACCATGCCGAGCCCCAGCCTGGGCTTCGCCTTGCTGCTGGAATTCTTCCCCAACCCGGTGTCGCAGCCCAACATCCTGTCGTCGGCGTCGTCCTGGCGCGACGGCGTGGAAATCGTGTTCGCCGGCGAGGCGGACGCGACGATCGTGCCGACCTGGCTGCAGGCGCAGTACCCCAACCTGATCCCGCTGCGCACCTCGCGCGAGTTCCCGGGCATCGCGCTGTCCGCGTCGTCCGGCCTCGATCCGCAGATCAAGGCCGACATCAAGACCGCCCTGCTCAAGTTGCACGAAGACCCGTCGGTGTACGAAGTGCTGAACGAACTCGGCATCACGCGCTTCGAGGAAGCCAGCGCCGCCGAGTATCGCGGTGCCGAACAGATGCTGCGCGAGTTCTACGGCTACCAGTGGGCCGGGCCGGCGGCGCGGCGACGCCGGCAGCGCCGCGACCGCCCATGGCGTGAAACTCTGTAACGGTGGGTCGATCGGCGGTCCCGGGTGACCGGGCGGCGCCTTTTCCGCCTTGGCGCGCCGCGGTCGCGCCGTTAGCCTCCGTATCCGACGCGCTGCGTGCGGCGCGTGACCAGGGGAAATCCACTTGAAGCCCGTCCTGCTGGCCGAGTCCTCCCAGACCCGGCGGCGCGCCTTGTCCGCGCTGCTGGCGGAGCGTGGCTATGCGGTCACCGCGCTGGCGTCGCTCGATGACGCCTACGGCGTGCTCGCGCGCAGCGTGGACACGGCCGGTGGTTACAGCGCGGTCCTGGTCGGCTGGCCGGAACACGTGGACGGCGTGGTCGAGGACGTGTTCGGCCTGCTGCACGCCGACCGTTTCGAGCACCTGCCCGTGCTCGTGCTGTCCGATTCCGGCAGCGCGGGGGCGATGAACTGGCGCATGACGCGGCCGCGCACCTCGCTGCTGCCCTGGTCCGACTACATCGAGGCCCCGGAGGCGCTCGACCAGCTGCTGCGTCCGGCCAGCGTACCCGCGCCGCGGGTGGACGGCGGCGCCATGCGCATCCTGCTGGTCGACGATTCGGCGACCGTGCGCCTCGCGTTCTCGCGCCTGCTGCACAAGCACGGCTACCAGGTCCAGGTCGCCCCGAATGCCGACGCGGGGCTCGCCCTCGCGCGCCGCGAGCCGTTCGACATCGCGGTGGTCGACTATCTGATGCCCGGCATGCTCGGCACGGGCCTGATCGCCGCGCTGCGCGCCGATCCGTCCACCGCGCACATCCTGTGCGCGACCATCACCGGCACGTACTCGGATGCGGTGATCACCGAATCGCTCGCCGCCGGCGCGGTCGAGTGCCTGTTCAAGAGCGAGGCGCGCGAACTGTTCCTGGCGCGCGTGGCCTCGCTGTCGCGCACCATCGCCGACCGCAAGGCGATCGACGCCGAGCGGCGCCGGCTGGAGGGAATCCTGTCGTCGGTCGGCGACGGCGTGTACGGCGTCGACACCGAAGGCCGGATCACCTTCGTCAACCCCGCCGCGCTCGACATCCTCGGCCTCGCGGCGCCGTGCGACCTGGTCGGCCGCGACGCCTTCGAGGCCTTCCACCATGCATTCGAGGATGGCACGGCGATGCCGCGCGCGGCCTCGTTCCTGGTCCAGGCCTACGCCAGCGGCAACGCGGTGCCGGCCTGGCAGACCACGTTCTGGACCGCCGGTCGCCGCGCGGTGCCGGTGGAGTGCACGGTCTACCCACTTTCGGTCGACGGCGAGCGCCGCGGGTCGGTGGTCGCCTTCCGCGACGTGTCCGCGCGGCGCCTGCTGGAAGAGGAGCTGCGCTGGCAGGCTGAGCACGACGCGCTGACCAAGCTGCACAACCGCGCGTGGTTCGAGGCCCAGCTCGAGCAGGAGATCGCGCGGCTCAAGCGCACCGACCAGTCCTCGCTGGTGCTGTTCGTCGACCTCGACCGCTTCAAGTACATCAACGACACCGCGGGCCACACCGCCGGCGACCAGCTGCTGGTCGAGGTGTCGATGCGCCTGAAGTCGCGCCTGCGCGGCAGCGACCACCTCGCGCGCATGGGCGGCGACGAGTACGCGCTGATCCTGCGCAACGTGCCGCGCGGCGAGGCGGCCACGCTGGCCGAAGGCTTCCGCCGCGCGCTCACCCGCGCGCCGTTCGTCTACGGCGGCAAGACCTACCGGGTCACGGTGTCGATCGGCGTGGCGGCGATCGACAGCGCCACCGCGTCGGCAGGCGACGCGATGGCGGCCGCCGACATCGCGCTGCACCTGGCCAAGAACGCCGGGCGCAACCAGGCACACGTCTACCGCGAGGACAGCGGCGGGCGCGCGGCGATGGACCTCGACCTCGGCTGGTCGGCGCGCCTCGAGGAGGCGCTGCGCACCGATCGCTTCGTGCTGTGCTTCCAGCCGATGGTGCCGCTGGCGGCGATCGAGGACGATCCGGCGCCGGGCGAACCGGGCCTGTGGGAGCGCCAACTGTCGCGCAACCCCGATCGCCCCGCCAAGTTCGAGGTCCTGCTGCGGTTGCGCGAACCGGGCGGCAGCCTGGTGCTGCCGGGGGCTTTCCTGCCGTCGGCCGAACGCTTCGGGCTGATGCCGGAGATCGACCGCTGGGTGCTGGATCGCGCCTTGCGCGCGCTGCGCGAGGCGCGCTCCGGGCGCCCGATCGTGCTGTCGATCAACCTGTCGGCGCAGGCGCTGGCGAGCCCCGGTTTCGTGGCCTTCGTGACCGATCGCCTGGTACAGCACAACGCGGAAGCCGCGTCGCTGGTGTTCGAACTCAGCGAGGCCGGCGCGCTGGCCGCCGAAGAGGCGCTGCGCGCGCCGCTGGCCGCGTTGCGCGCGCTGGGTTGCGGGCTCGCGGTCGACGACTTCGGCAGCGGCTTGTCGTCGCTGGGCAGCCTGCGCACGCTCGACGCCGACTATCTCAAGATCGACGGCTCCCTGGCGCAGGGCCTGCCGGGCGATCCGCTGGACCGGGCGATCATCTCCGGCCTCGCCGCGATCGCGCGCGCCGCCGGCAAGCGCACGGTCGCGGAGTGCGTCGAGAACCCGGCCGCGCTGCCGGCGCTGCTGGCCTGCGGCGTGGACGTCGCGCAAGGCCACGCGGTGGCGATGCCGATGCTGCACCTGCCCGGCAGCACGGCGCCGCCGACCTTGGGCGGCGGCACCCTGCGCGCGGCACGCTGATCCGTCGTCCCGCGCCCATTGGCGCGGGCGCCGCGCGCGGCGATACTGCGCGGATGACCGCGTCCGACGCGACCTTCCTCTGGCACGACTACGAAACCAGCGGCGCGGATCCGCGGCGCGACCGGCCGCTGCAGTTCGCCGCGTGGCGCACGGGCATGGACCTCGAGCCGGTGGCCGAGCCGGTGGTGCTCTGGTGCGCGCCGCCGCGCGATCGACTGCCCTCCCCCGAGGCGGGTCTCGTCACCGGCCTGGTGCCGCAGGAGCTCGCGGCCACCGGACTCGCCGAAGCGGCGTTCGCGGCAGCCGTGCACGTGCAACTGGCCGAGCCCGGCACCTGCGCTGCCGGCTGGAACTCGATCCGCTTCGACGACGAGTTCAGCCGCCACCTGCTTTACCGCAACTTCTTCGATCCCTACGCGCGCGAGTGGGAGCACGGCAACTCGCGCTGGGACCTGATCGACCTCGCGCGGCTGTGCTACGCGCTTCGCCCCGACGGCCTGCAGTGGCCGTCGCGCGAGGACGGCGCGCCGAGCTTCCGACTCGAAGACCTCGCGCGCGCCAACGGCCTCGCCCACCGCAAGGCGCACGACGCGCTCGGCGACGTCGAAGCGACGCTCGCCCTGGCGCGCCTGCTCAAGCAGCGCCAGCCGCGCCTGTTCGACTGGCACTTCGGCCTGCGCCAGAAGCGCCGCGCCATGGAGTTGCTGGACTGGGTCGGCATGACGCCGGTGCTGCACGCCTCGCAGCGTTACCCCGCGCAGCGCGGCTGCCTGGCGATGGTGGTGCCGTTGGCCGAGCATCCGGTCAACCGCAACGGCGTGATCGTCTACGACCTCGCGGTGCCGCCCGACGACCTGATCGCGCTCGACGCCGAGTCGCTGGCCGACCGCGTGTTCACCGCGCGCGAGGACCTGCCGGAGGACCTGGCGCGGGTGCCGCTGAAACTGGTGCAGGCCAACCGCAGCCCGGCGCTGGCGCCGCTGCGCACGCTGGCCGGCGTCGACACCGCCCGCATCGGCCTCGACGTCGCCACCTGCGAGCGCCACCTGGAGCGGATCCGCGCGGCCGAAGGGCTGCCCGCCAAGGTGCGCGCGGTGTTCGGCGCCGCGGGCCGCGATCGCGCCCCGGCCGCGGATCCGGAACTCGCGCTGTATGGCGGCTTCCTGCCCGATGGCGACCGACCGCTGCTGCGGCGCGTGCGGGCCACCCCGCCCGAACGGCTCGGCACGGAGGACTTCCCGTTCGCCGATCCGCGCTATCGCGAACTGCTGTTCCGCTACCGCGTCGCCAACTGGCCCGATACGCTGTCGCCGCCGGAGCGCGCGCGCTGGCGCGAGCAGCGGCGTCGCCGGCTGCTGGGCGGCGACCCGCTCGGCACGCTCGATCTTGCCAGCTACGAAGCCCGCATCGCCGCGCTGCGCGCCGGCGCCAGCGGCCCGCAACAGGCCCTGCTCGACCGCTACCTCGACTGGGGCCGCACCCTCACCGCCGAATTCGCCGCATGACGCCTGCCTGCTTCACGCCCGCCGCCTTCACCTTCCTGCGCGCACTCGCGCGCCACAACGACCGCGCCTGGTTCGCCGCCCACAAGGCGCGCTACGAGGACCACGTGCGGCAGCCCTTCCTGGCGGTGATCGCGGCGATGGACGCGCCGCTGTCGAAGATCAGCGCGCACTACCGCGCCGACCCCCGGTTGGTCGGTGGCTCGCTGTTCCGCATCCAGCGCGACACGCGCTTCTCCGGCGACAAGTCGCCATACAAGACGTGGTCGGGCGCGCGTTTCTTCCACGCGCGCGGTCGCGACATCGAGGCGCCGTCGTTCTACCTCCACCTGCAGCCCGGCAACTGCTTCGTCGGCGCGGGCCTGTGGCATCCGGAGCCGCCGACCCTGCGCCGCATCCGTGACTTCATCGTCGACAACCCGGCGGCGTGGACGGCGGCGACGCGCGCGCCGATGTTCGCGCGGCGCTACGCATTCGCGGGCGAAACGCTCAGCCGTGCACCGCGCGGCTACGACCCGGCACACCCGCTGATCGACGACCTCAAGCGCAAGGGCTTCAGCGTGGTGGCGCCGCTCGACGATGCCGAAATGTGCTCGCCGCGCCTGCCGAACCTGCTCGCCTCGCACTTCAAGGCGACCGCACCGCTGGTCGACTATCTGTGCGCCGCGCTGGACCTGCCGTTCTGACCGGCGCGACGGCGGCAGCGGGCTGATGGCGCCGGTCCCCACGCTGCGCCTGTCGGGGTTCTATTTCTTCTACCTCGCGGCGCTCGGGGCGTTCTCGCCCTACTTCCCGCTGTGGCTCGACCACCAGGGCCTGTCGGCGGTGGCGATCAGCGGGATGATGTCGTTGTGGTACGGCACGCGCGTGCTCTCGCCCAGCGCCTGGGGCCACCTGGTGCTGAGCTCGAAGCGGCCGATCCACTGGCTGCGGATCGGCGCGGCGCTCACCGTCCTGGCGTTCGCCGGCTTTCTGTGGCCGCAGGCGCCGCTGATCGCGCTGGTGGCGGTGATGGCGGCGTTCAGCTTCTTCTACAACGCGATCATGCCGCAGTTCGAGGCGGTCACGCTGTCGCACCTCACCGAGGCGCCGCATCGCTACGGACGCATCCGGCTGTGGGGTTCGGTGGGTTTCCTGCTGACCGCGACCGCGCTCGGGCCGCTGTTCGACCGCATCGGCATCGGCTGGCTGCCGTGGGTGATGCTGCCGATGTTCGGCCTGCTGCTGATCGCCGCGTTCGCCAACGACTACGGCCCCGCGCACCGCGACGACGGCCCGCGCGAGTCGCTGGCCAGCAGCCTGCGCCGCCCGGGCGTCGCCGCGCTGATCGGCGCCGGGTTCCTGATGCAGGTCGCGCACGGGCCATACTACGTGTTCTTCTCCCTGCACCTCGCCGAGGCCGGCTACAGCAAGGGCGCGCTGGGGCTGTTCTGGGCGATCGGCGTGCTGGCCGAGATCGTGATGTTCTGGTTCGCCGCGCGCCTGCTGGAGCGGCATGGCGCGGTGCGCTTGATGCGCTGGTGCATGGCGGCCGCGGTGCTGCGCTTCATCGCCACCGCGCTGGTGCCCGGTTCGGCGATCGCGCTGTCGATCGCGCAGCTCGGCCACGCGCTGACCTTCGGTTTGTTCCATTCCGCTGGCATGCAGCGCACGGCGCGCCTGTTCCCGGGTCGCCTGCTCGGGCAAGGCCAGGGACTGCTCTACGGGCTGTCGTCCGGCCTCGGCGGCGTCACCGGCGCGCTGCTGGCCGGCCAGTTCTGGGGCATCGGGGGCGGTCGTGCGGCCTTCCTGTTCGCCGCCGCGGCGGCGGCCGCGGGGCTGTGGCTCACCCTGCGCGGGATGCAGCCCGGTGATGCGGCAAGCCGGCCGCGCGACGTGCCGCTGGCGGGCGACGAGGCCTCTTGAACCACGCTGCCCCGGGGCCATGCCCGGGGCAGCGCGCGCTGCGCTTAGAACTTGAAGTCGGCGCGCAGGTACCACACGCGGCCGGGCACGTCGTAGGTCGACGCGTCGTAGCCGTTGAGCGTGCACGACAGGCAGATCGGGGCCGCCTTGTCGAAGGCGTTGTTGACGCCCGCGGTCAGCTTCATGTCGGCGATCCACTTCGTCTCCCACGCCACCTGCAGGTCGTGGTAGGTCGTGCTGCCGAGGCGGTTGCGGCCCGTGCGCGGGTCGTTGCGACAGACCGGGAACGTCGCCGCCGAACCGCACGACTCCTCGAGGTCGCTCACGTGGCGCATAGTCCAGCCGGCGTCGAAGTCACCGTAGGACCAGGCCAGCCCGAGGTTGGAGGTCCACTCCGGGATCGCGCTGTTCGACACCTCGATGCCCACGCCCTGCGGCTGGCGGGCGCCCGCGGCGCCGATCGCCTCGTAGTCGTCGACCCACGTGTTGCGCCAGGAGACGACGAAATCGCCCCAGTTCGACTCCGGCAGGGCCCAGCCGATGTTCAGGTCGTAGCCGTTGGTCTCGATCCGCCCGATGTTGGTCAGGAAGTTCTCGAAGCGGTCGATGGCGCCGAGGCTGTTGCGGCTGATGCCGTTGCAGAAGGCGTCGCTGAGGGTCTGCACGCACAGGTTCAGCTGGGTCTGCGCGTCGACCGCCTGGATGCCGCCGTCGATCTCGTGGTCGTAGTAGGTGACCTCGAAGTCGAGGCGCTTGGACCACGCGGCATCCGCGCCGAACGCCGGGCTGAACACGAAGCCCGCCGTGAAGCTGTCCGAGGTCTCGGGCTCGAGGGCGATGTTGCCGCCGGTGAGCACCGAGATCTGCGGGTTCGGCTGCACGTAGCTGGCCGGCACGCCGAGCTGGGTGCAGTTGGGCGCGCGGCCGCCAGGACGGTTCGCCGAGCACGGGTCGTTGAGCACCGCGTCAAAGCCGCTCAGGCCGCCGAAGAGCTCGCCCACGTTGGGCGCGCGCAGGCCCTCGGCGAAGGTGCCGCGCAGCAGCAGCTGGTCGTTCACCTGCCAGCGAAGCCCGGCCTTGCCGGTGGTCTCGCCGCCGAAGGTCGAGTAGTCCGAATAACGGGCGGCGATGCTGAGGTCCAGCGACTGCACGGCGGTGACGTCGGCCAGCAGCGGCACGTTGAACTCGACGAAGAACTCGTCGACGTCGAAGCTGCCCGCGGTCGGCCGCGAGACCACGCCGTTGTATTCACCGGCAATGGTCAGCCCGTCCGGCCGGTAGGAGCCCTCGACCTCGCGGTGTTCGTAGCCGGTGGCGAAGGACAGCGGGCCGGCCGGCAGCTCGAACAGGTCGCCACTGAGGTTCGCGGAGAACTGCGTGAGCTGGTTGTCGCTGCGGTCGGTCAGCACCGGCTGGATGTAGGCCAGCATCGCGGGCGTGATGCTGCCCTGGCCGAAGATGTTGAGCGGCGTGCAGCCCGGGTTGGCCGCGCAGACGGCGGGGTCGCCCAGCGCGATGAAGGCCCGGCGCGCGTTGTAGCTGCCGAAGTTGGTCTGCACCGCCTTGCTCTCGCTGAACACGGCGTTGAGGTCCCAGAACCAGCTGCGATCGGCGAAGCCGACCGTGCCCTCCAGTCCGGTGGCGAAGTACCAGGTGTCGACGTCCTGGAAGAACCGGCGCGGGCCGCCCTCCAGCGGGCGGCGCCCGCCGAGCTGGAAGTTGCCCCCTGCCCCGCCGTTCAGATCGAAGCCGAACGGGTTGAACGGGTGGTTGCGCGGGATGCGGACGTTGTCGGCCCAGAAGTTCGACGGCACCGCGGCGCCGAAGAAGAACGGCTCGGGCGCGGCCTGGTTCAGCGACTCGCGGTTGTTGTACAGGCCCTTGATCCACCACTGCATGTCTTCGCCGAGGTCGACCCGTGCCTGGCCGAACAGGCTGCGCCGTTCGCTCGGCGTCAGCAGCAGGTTGAACTGTGCGAAGTTGAAGCGATCGGCGCTGGTGAAGCAGCGGAAGCCGTCGGTGCGCGGCCCCGGGCAGGTCTGCGCCGGGTTGTAGACCGGGTTGAGGCCGTTCGGCACGATGTCCAGCGTGCGGCCGGTGTTGGGGTCGCGCACGATGAAGCGGCCGGCCGGGATCGACGAGCTGCCCAGTGCGACGCCGGTGCCGGGCACCGGGAAGCTGGAGAGCTCGCGGTCGCGCGAGAAGATCGCGTCGGTCTCGTGGTAGCTGGCGGCCAGGAAGAAGGTGTGCCGCTCGCCGCTGCCGCCGAAGCCGACCTCCGCGTCGGTGGTGGCGCCGTCGCCCTCTTCGTTCTCGCCGTAGCCGAGGTGCAGGTGCACGCCGTCGGCGCTGCGGCGGGTGATGATGTTGACCACGCCTGCGATCGCGTCGGAGCCGTAGATCGACGAGGCGCCGTCCTCGAGCACCTCGATGCGGTCGATCACCGCCAGCGGGATGGTGTTGAGGTCGACCACGCCGCCGACGCCGGAGCCGGAACTCTCGTTGACCCAGCGGATCCCGTCGACCAGCACCAGCACGCGCTTGGCGCCGAGGTGGCGCAGGTCCACCGTCGCCGCGCCGGCACCCACGCCGCCGCCGTCCGGCGGGAAGCCGAAGTTGCCGGAGGAGTTGAACTTGGTGTTGAGCGCCGAGCCCGACACCGTGAGCTGCTGCAGCAGGTCGGCCACCGAGCTCACGCCCGACTGGTCGATCTGCTCCCGCGTGATGACCTGGACCGGCGCCTGGCCTTCGATCTCGGCCTTCTTGATGCGCGATCCGGTGACCTCGATGCGCTCCAGCGTCTTTTCCTGCGCCGCCAGCGGCACGGCGATCGACAGCGCCACGGTGGTGGCGCCGAGGCAGAGCGCGGCGCGGATCGCGCGTGCGAGCGGTTGGCGTGTGTGCTTCATGGATGACTCCCCATTCTGTGGTTGGTCCGGGCGCGCGGATGCGCACCGGCTCCTGCGGAGGCGGCTCCCGATCGACCTTCCGGGTTTCGCCGGCACGGCGCCGCGGGGCCCCCTTCCCCGCCACGCCGCGACACAGTATTCACGAAACCGCAACGACATATCAACGCGTTCTTAACACCGTGCCCATCCGGCGCCGGGACGCCGGCTGCCGACGCAGCAGAAACGCGGGGGAAACGCACTCAGGCGCGGTCGAACGGGAACGCCAGCACCTTCGCGATGGCGACGGTGCCCTGCAGCACCATCAGCAGGCGATCGATCCCGAGGGCTACTCCGGCGCACGCGGGCAGTCCGTGGCCGAGCGCCGCCAGCAGGCGCTCGTCCGCCGGGGGCGGCACCGCGCCGCGCCCGCGACGGCGCGCGAGGTCGGCGTCGAAACGGGCGCGCTGCTCGGCGGCATCGACGAGCTCGTGGTAGCCGTTGGCGAGTTCGACGCCGTCGACGTAGCACTCGAAGCGCTCAGCCAGCGGCGGATCCCCTGCACGGATGCGCGACAGCGCGGCCTGGCTGGCGGGGAAGTCATGGACGAGTTCGATGTGCCCTGAAGCCGCCAGCGCGGGTTCGATGCGATGGGTCAGCAGCAGGTCCAGCCAGTCGTCGCGCGCGAGGCCCGTCCCGTCGATGCGCACGTCGCCCAGCGCGGCGCGCAGGGCGTCGTCGGTGGCGCGGTGCGGATCGACGCCGGCGTGGGCGAGGAAGACCTCGGCGTAGGTCCGCTTGCGGATCGGCAGCGCGCGCCCCACGAGCGCCAGCGCCTCGCCGACCAGTTCCGCGACCTCGTCCATCAGTCGATGGTGGTCCCAGCCGACGCGATACCACTCCAGCAGCGTGAACTCGGGGTTGTGGCGGACACCCGACTCGCCGTTGCGGAACACGCGGCCGAGTTCGTAGCAGTCGCCGATGCCGGCGGCGAGCAGGCGCTTGAGCGGATACTCGGGCGAGGTGCGCAGCCAGCGTTCGCGTGCGCCGGCCGACGTCGGCCCATCGAAGCGCGCGCGCAGGCTTTCGATGTTGGGGTCGGTGTTGCCGGCCTCGGACAGGATCGGCGTTTCCACTTCCAGCACGCCGCGCGCGTCGAAGAATCCGCGGATGCGGCGGTACAGCGCGGCGCGCAGCCGCAGCGCCTCGATCGAGGCCGTGGGACGCCAGTCGTCGCCGCTCATGGCGCAGCGCCGTGGCGGCGCAAGAGGTCGAGGAAGGCTTCTTCGTCGAGGACCGGGACGCCGAGTTCGTTCGCCTTGTCGAGCTTGGACCCGGCTTCAGCGCCGGCGACCACGAAGGTGGTCTTCTTCGACACGCTGCCTGCGGCCTTGGCGCCGAGGGCCTCCAGGCGCTCCTTCGCATCGTCGCGCCCCATCGACGACAGGGTGCCGGTGAGCACCACGGTCTGCCCGGCGAGCGGGCCCTCGGCCGTGCGCTGCGGCGCCTGGTCCGGCCAGCGCACGCCGCGTTCGCGCAGGCGTTCGACGACCTCGCGGTTGTGCGGTTCGGCGAAGAACGCCACCACGTGCGCGGCCACGATCGGTCCGATGTCGGGCACGGCCATCAGTGCTGCCTCGTCGGCGGCGGCCAGCGCCTCCAGCGAGCCGAACCAGCGCGCCAGCGCCTTGGCGGTGGACTCGCCCACGTCGCGGATGCCCAGCGCGAACAGCACGCGCTCGAGCGTGGTGGCGCGGCTGGCGTCGATCGCGCCGAGCAGGTTCTCGGCCCATTTGCTGGCCACCTTGCCCTTCTTCACGGTCTCCGGGGTGGTGCCGTCGCGCTCGTCGGCGCGGCGCTTCATCGCCAGCAGGTCGTCGAGCGTGAGCGCGTAGAGGTCGGCGGGCGTCTCCACGAAGCCGAACTCGACGAGATCCTCGATGAAGCGGTCGCCCAGTCCTTCGATGTCCATCGCGCGGCGGCTGGCGAAGTGGATGATGCGCTCGCGCACCTGGGCGGCGCAGAACAGGCCACCGGTGCAGGTGAGCACGGCGCTGTCCTCGTACTCGATGCCGGCCTTGGTCTGCCGCGCGACTTTCTTGCCGCGCTCCAGGCGCGAGCCGCACACCGGGCAGGTGGTCGGCATCGTCCACGGCGTCGCATCCGGCGGCCGGCGCTCGGCGACCACGCCGACCACCTCGGGGATCACGTCGCCGGCGCGCCGCACGACCACCGTGTCCCCGACCCGCACGTCGAGGCGCCGGATCTGATCCTCGTTGTGCAGGGTGGCGTTGGTGACCACCACGCCCGCGACCGGCACCGGCTTGAGCCGCGCCACCGGCGTGATCGCGCCGGTGCGGCCGACCTGCACGTCGATCGCCTCCAGCACGGTCATCTCCTCGCGCGCGGGATACTTGTGCGCGATCGCCCAGCGCGGCGCGCGCGACACGAAGCCCAGCGCCTGCTGCCAGTCGTAGCGGTCGACCTTGTAGACCACGCCGTCGATCTCGTACGGCAGCGTGTCGCGGCGCGCGCCGATGCGCCTGAAGTAGTCGAGGCAGCCGGCTGCGCCCACCGCGACGTCGGCCTCGGGGCAGACCGGCAGCCCCCAAGCGCGGAGATGGGCCAGGGTGGCGGTGTGGCGGTCGGGCAGCGCCCCGCCCTCGACCAGGCCCACCGAATAGGCGAAGAACGCCAGCGGACGCGAGGCCGCGATCTTCGGGTCGAGCTGGCGCAGGCTGCCGGCGGCCGCGTTGCGCGGGTTGGCGAACACCTTCTCGCCGCGCTCGCGGGCCTGCGCGTTCATCGCCTCGAAACCCGCGCGCGGCATGTAGACCTCGCCGCGCACCTCGAGCGTGCGCGGCCAGTCGTCGCCACGCAGGCGCAGCGGCACGCTGCGCACCGTGCGCACGCTGTGGGTCACGTCCTCGCCGGTCTCGCCGTCGCCGCGGGTCGCGCCGCGCACCAGCACGCCGTCCTCGTACAGCAGGCTGATGGCGAGGCCGTCGAGCTTGGGTTCGACCGAGAAGTCGACCTCCGCAGTGCCCACCTTCTCCGCGATGCGTGCGACGAAGGTCTCGACCTCGTCGTCGGCGAAGGCGTTGGACAGCGACAGCATCGGCACGCGGTGCCGGACCTCGGCGAACTCCGCCACCGGCGATGCGCCCACCCGCCGCGTCGGCGAGTCCGGCGACTGCAACTCGGGGTGCGCGGCCTCCAGCGCTTCCAGTTCGCGCACCAGGCGGTCGTACGCGATGTCCGGAATGGTCGGCGCATCGAGCACGTGGTAGCGGTGGTTGTGGCCCTCGATCTCGCGGCGCAGGGCCTCGATGCGGCGGGCGGCGTCGCTCATGGACGAAGCCTCAGCGGCGCGGCTTGATGACGTTGCGTTCCTGCGCCCGGTCGAAGCCGCGCAGTTCGTCGCGCAGGTGCTGGATCGTCTGCCGGCCGAGCGCGTTGTGGTCGGCATCCAGCAGCAGGGCATCGAGCAGTTCGGCCAGGCGCTGCGCGGCGGGCAGCATCGCGTCCCAGGCGTCGAGCGCGCGCACCGGGCCCGGCAGGGTCATGAACACCGTGAGCCCCGGCGTGCGCAGTTCGCCGATCCGCGCCATGTCGAAGGTGCCGGGCTTGACCATGCTGGCGACGCTGAACACCGGGCCCAGGTCGGCACGGCCCTCGACCAGCCGGTGGAAGATCCCCATGTCGCCGAATTCGAGACCGACCTTCTCGGCTGCCACCACCAGTTCCGGGCCGGCGATGCTGGCGCCCTCGCGGGCGGCAACGTGCAGGGTCACGATGCGCTCGATCCGCGCCTCGGCCGGGCGTCGGCCCAGCGGCGACGACGGCGGTTCTCGCGACGGCTCCGGCGTCGCGACCTCGTCGACGCCCACGCTCTGCAGTTCCATCTGCGCGGGTTCGAACGCCGGCTCGACGGCGCGCAGGGACGGCAGGTCGTCGTCGACGGGCGCCTCGCCGATCCGTGGCTCGACCCGTTCACCGGGTGCGGCACGGCGCGTTGGAGCCGGGCGTGGCCGTCCCTGCTCCGGCTTGCGCGGGCGGCCGAAGAAGTACAGCGCGCCGATCAGGATCGCGCCGGCGACGGCGATGATCAGGCGCAGGACGTTGGCGTCGCTCATGCGGGGCCGGTCGTTGCGGGTCGGTCGCGCCGATTATGGCACCGGCGCGTCACTCGGTCGTGCCCGGTGCGGTTCAGGCCGCGCCGGCCAGCTTGGCGGCCTCGGCGAGGTCGACCTGCACCAGCCGCGAGACGCCGGCTTCGCGCATCGTCACCCCGCACAGCTGGCGCGCCGCCTCCATGGTCACCTTGTTGTGGGTGACACAGATGAACTGCACCCGCTCGCTCATCTCGGCCACCATCTGGCAGAAACGGCCGACGTTGGCCTCGTCCAGCGGCGCGTCGACCTCGTCGAGCAGGCAGAACGGCGCCGGGTTGAGGCGGAAGATGGCGAACACCAGCGCCACCGCGGTCAGCGCCTTCTCGCCGCCGGACAGCAGCGAGATGTTGGTGACCCGCTTGCCGGGCGGGCGCGCCATGATCGCCACGCCGGTGTCGAGCAGGTCCTCGCCGGTGAGCTCGAGGTAGGCGTGGCCGCCGCCGAACAGGCGCGGGAAGAGTTCCTGCAGGCCCTGGTTGACCTTGTCGAAGGTCTCCTTGAAGCGCGTGCGCGTCTCGCGGTCGATCTTCCTGATCGCGTTCTCGAGCGTCTCCAGCGCGGTGTTGAGGTCGTTCAACTGCGCGTCGAGGTAGTTCTTGCGCTCGCTCTGCTCGGCGTGTTCGCTGATCGCGGCGAGGTTGACCGGCTCGAGGCGCTTGATCTTCGCCTCCAGGTCGACATGGCGCGACTGCCACGATTCGGCATCGGCCTCGGGCGGGAGTTCCGCGATCACCGCCTGCGCGTCGAAGCCGGCGGCAGCGATCGCCTCGGCCAGCTGGCCGGCGCGCAGGCGCGTGCCCTGCTCTTCCAGCCGCTGCGCCGACAGCCGCTCGCGCGCCTCGGCCAGCGCGCGTTCGATGCGGTGGCGCTCGGTGTCGTACTGGCGCGTCTCGGCGTCGAGCTCGTCCAGCGCCTTGCGCGCCTCGACCAGTTCCTTGTCGACCAGCAGGCGCTGGTCGAGGTAGGTGCGGCGCTCGGCGTCCAGGCGGTCCATCGGCTCGCCACCGGTGGCGAGCTGGTCGGCGATTTCCTGCGCGCGCGAGGACAGCGCGCGCTGCTGGGTGTCCATCCGCGCCACCGACTGCTCCAGCGCGCGCAGCGCGGCGCGGCGCGACTCGACCTGCAGCGACACCGCATGGGCCTGTTCGCGCGCCTCGCGGGCATCGATGCGCGCCTCCTCGCGGCGCTCCAGCAGGCTGCGCCGCTCGGCGTCGAGGCGCGTGCGGTCGGCCTCGAGGTCGCCCATGCGGCCGACCGAGGCGTCGAGCTGGCGCCGCGATTCGCGGGTCTGCTCCTCGACCTCGGCCAGGCGCGTGCGCAGTTCGCCGGTTTCCTGCTCGATGCGGGCGCTGCGCTGGCGCGCGGCCTCCAGGCGTCCCTGGTGGCTCTGCAGCTGGCCGGCGATCTCGGACAGGCGGCGGTGCGCGGCATACAGCTCGCGCTGGGCGTCGTCGCGCGAAATCTCGGCGTCGCCGGACTCGGACTTCAACTGGTCGAGGCGCTCCAGCAGCGCCTGCGAGCGGGCTTCCTGCGCGTCGCGCTCGGCGGTCGCGGCGTGGATCTCGCGCTCGCGCGCGATCACGCCCTGCTGCGCGGCGCTGCCGCGGCTGATCCGCGCCCAGTCGGCGCCGAGCCACTCGCCGGATGGGGTGATGACCGACTCGCCGGGTGCGAGGCGACGCGCGAGACCGCGCGCCTGGCCGAGGCTTTCGGCGGTGCGCACCTTCGACAGCAGGGCCAGCACGGCCGCCGGGCCGCGCACGTTGGCGGCCAGGGTGCCGACCGCGCCACTGCCCCCCGCTGCATCCGCGAAGAGACTGACGTTGGCCTGCCCGAGTTCGCCGAAGCGGTCGGCGAAGTCGTGCGGGCCGTCGACCAGTACACCGTCGAGCACGCCGCCGAGCACGGTCTCGACCGCGCGCTCCCAGCCGTCGGCCACTTCCAGCGCCTCGCCGAGCCGGCGCCGGCCGCCGAGGCCGATGCGTTCCAGCCACTCCTTCGCCTCGCCCTTCTCCTGCCCGAGTGCGGCGTGCTGCAGCGCCTCCAGCGAGGCGAGCCGGCCCTTCGCCGACTCCATCGCCTGGCGGCAGCGCGACAGCTCGGCCTGCGCGGCGTTGCGCTGTTCGGTCAGTTGCTCCAGATGGCGCTTGCGCTCGTCCAGCGACGTGGTCAGCGTCTCGACGCGCTCGCGCTGGGTGTCCTGCTCGGCATCGAGCAGGCCCGCGGCCTCGCCGATCTTCGCCACGTCGGTCTGCGCACGTTCGGCTTCCAGCTGCTCCAGGCGGCGGGCGATCTCCAGGGCCTGCCGATCGAGGTAGTCCAGCCGCGTGCGTTCGACCTCGGACAGGCGTGCGGCCTCGCCGCTGTCCTTGGCGTAGGCATCCCAGCGCACCTGCCAGTCGGCCAGCGACTGCTCGGCCAGCCGCAGCGCCTCGCTGCGCGATTCGGCCTCGGCCTCCAGTGCCTCGATGCGCGGCGTGGCCTCTTCCAGCGCCAGCGTCATCTCCTCGATCTGGCCGCGGTCGCCGAGCAGGTGGCCGGTGAGTTCGGCCAGTTGCGATTCGGTCTCGCGCGCGGCGCGCTGAAGACGCTCGGCGAGGTCCTTGTTGTGCTGGATCTGCTGCTCGACGCGGGCGATCTCGCCGCCGACCCGGTAGACCTCGGCCTGCACCGCGTTGAAGCGGTCGCTGGCGGCGATCTGGCGGTCGCGGAAGGTCTCGAGCTGGGCCTCGACGGCGCGCTGCTCGGCGGTGATGCGCTCGATTTCGCTCTCGCTCTCGCGCAGCGCGGCGCCGCGCGCATCGAGCTCCATCTCCTGCGCCTTGAGCGACAGTGCCTTCAGTTCGGCCTCGACCCGCGCCGACTCGGCCTTCAGCTTCTGCCAGCGCTCGGCGGCGCGGGCCTGGCGGTTGAGGTGGTCGAGGTTCTTCTCGACCTCCTGCCGCACGTCGTTCAGGCGCTCCAGGTTCTCGCGCGTCGACTTGATGCGCGATTCGGTCTCCTTGCGGCGCTCCTTGTACTTGGAGATGCCGGCGGCTTCCTCCAGGTGCGTGCGCAGTTCCTCCGGCCGGGCCTCGACGATCTGCGAGATCATGCCCTGCTCGATGATCGAATAGGACCGCGCGCCGAGACCGGTGCCGAGGAACACGTCGATGATGTCGCGCCGGCGGCAGCGGCCGCCGTTGAGGAAGTAGCTCGACTGGCCGTCGCGGCTGACCGTGCGCTTGACCGAGATCTCGGCGAAGCCAGCGTACTCGCCGCCGACCAGGCCGTCGCTGTTGTCGAAGATCAGTTCGACCGTGGCGGTGCCGACCGGCTTGCGGCTGCCGGAGCCGGAGAAGATCACGTCGGTGATTGCATCGCCACGCAGGCGGCTGGCCGCGCTCTCGCCCATCACCCAGCGGATGGCGTCGATGATGTTCGACTTGCCGCAGCCGTTCGGGCCGACGATGCCGGTGAGGTTGGTCGGCAGGTGGAGCGTGGTCGGGTCGACGAAGCTCTTGAAGCCGGACAGCTTGATGGAGGACAGGCGCATCGGGTCGGGAGAGGGGGTCGTCGGCGAAGGTCCGCCGGCGGGCCGCGAAGGCCCGGGCCCCGCCGGAGCGGGCGCGAAACGGCCATTGTCCGCGCCTCGGCCCCGACTCGCAACGTGCGCCGCCACGGCGCCCGGGCTGCGCCAGAAAGCCGTTCCGGATCAGTGGATTGCGGGCGTCACGAGGCGGCCTCACCCGGCGTCCGCGCGCGGATCGCCAGCGCATGGATGTCGGTGGCCATCAGTTCGCCGAGCGCGGCATAGACCATCCGATGGCGCGCCAGGGGCGCGCGCCCGTCGAAGGCGGACGACACGATGTCGACCGTGAAGTGGCCGCGCCCGTCGCGCGCGCCCTCGTGCCCGGCGTGCCGGTGGCTGTCGTCGGTCACGGACAGGCTCGACGGCGCAAGGGCCGCGGTGATGCGTTGGCGGATCAGTTCGACGCGTTCATCCGGTGCAGCCACGGGTCCGTCCTCGGAACACATGCCGGCACCCCGCCGGCGACTGTGCGGACCATAGCAAATCGACGCCGGGCCCCGCACGTCCGCGACCGGCCCGGCGGCCGGTCGCGGACGCTGGCCCCGGCGGCACCCGCCGCCGGGGCATGGGCCGGCATCAGGCCCCGCGATCGAGGTCCATCACCTTCGCCCACGCGGCGACGAAGTCCTGCACGAACTTCTCGCGCGCGTCATCGGCCCCATAGGCCTCGGCCACCGCACGCAGTTCGGAATGCGAGCCGAAGATCAGGTCGGCCGGCGTGGCGGTCCACTTCACCTTCCCGCTGGCGCGGTCGCGGCCTTCGTACAGGCCCGGCGTCGCCGACTTCGACCACTGGGTCGACATGTCGAGCAGGTTGACGAAGAAGTCGTTGCTCAGCGTGCCGGGCCGGTCGGTGAACACGCCGTGCTTCGCCCCGCCGCTGTTGGCGTCCAGCGCGCGCATGCCGCCCACCAGCACCGTCATCTCGGGAACGGTCAGGCGCAACTGGCTCGCGCGGTCGACCAGCAGTTCGGCCGGCGACAGGTCGCTGCCGCTGCCGTACCAGTTGCGGAAACCGTCGGCTGCCGGCTCCAGCACCGCGAACGAGGCCACGTCGGTCTGCTCCGGCGTGGCGTCCGCGCGTCCCGGCGTGAACGGCACGCTGATCGTGACCCCGGCGCGCCCGGCGGCCCGTTCCACCGCCGCCGCACCACCGAGCACGATCAGGTCGGCCAGCGAGACCTGCTTGCCGCCGCCCGCGCCGCGGTTGAAGTCGCGCTGGATGCGCTCCAGCGCCGCGAGCACCTTCGCCAGTTCCTGCGGATCGTTCACCGCCCAGTCCTTCTGCGGGGCCAGCCGCACGCGCGCGCCATTGGCGCCGCCGCGCATGTCGGAACCGCGGAAACTCGACGCCGATGCCCAGGCCGCGCGCACCAGCGCCGCCTCCGGCAGGCCGGCGTCGAGGATCTTCGCCTTCAGGCCGGCGATGTCCTGCGCGTCGACCAGCGCGTGGGTGACCGGCGGCAGCGGGTCCTGCCACAGCAGTTCCGCCTTCGGCGCATCGGGCCCGAGGTAGCGCGAACGCGGGCCGAGGTCGCGGTGGGTCAGCTTGAACCAGGCGCGTGCGAACGCGTCGGCGTATTCCTGTGGGTTCTTGCGGAAGCGGGTGGTGATCTCGCGGTAGATCGGGTCTTCGCGCAGCGCGAGGTCGGTGGTGAACATGATCGGCTGGTGGCGCTTGGACGGATCGTGCGCGTCGGGCACCAGGTTGGCGCCGGCGCCGCCCTTCGGCACCCACTGGATCGCGCCCGCCGGGCTGCGCGTCTGTTCCCACTCGAAGGCGTAGAGGTTGTCGAGGTACTGCGTGGTCCAGGCGATCGGGTTCGACGTCCACGCGCCCTCGAGGCCGCTGGTGATGGTGTCGGCGCCCTTGCCTTTGCCACACTTGCTGGTCCAGCCGAAGCCCTGTTCCTCGATCGCGGCCGCGGCGGGCTCGGCGCCCACGCAGTCGGCCGGCTTGCGCGCACCGTGCGCCTTGCCGAAGGTGTGGCCGCCGGCGATCAGGGCCACGGTCTCCTCGTCGTTCATCGCCATCCGACCGAAGGTCTCGCGGATGTCCTTCGCCGCGGCCAGCGGGTCGGGCTTCCCGTTCGGGCCCTCCGGGTTCACGTAGATGAGGCCCATCTGCACCGCCGCCAGCGGCTTTTTCAACTGGCGCTCGCCGTGGTAGCGCTGATCGGCGCCGAACTTGTTCTCGGGGCCCCAGTACACGAGGTCGGCTTCCCAGTCGTCCGCGCGGCCACCGGCGAAGCCGAAGGTCTTGAAGCCCATCGATTCCAGCGCGACGTTGCCGGTGAGGATCATCAGGTCGGCCCAGGAGATCTTGCGGCCATACTTCTGCTTGATCGGCCACAGCAGGCGGCGCGCCTTGTCGAGGTTGGCGTTGTCCGGCCAGGAATTCAGCGGCTCGAAGCGCATCTGCCCGCCGTCGGAGCCGCCCCGGCCATCCAGCGTGCGGTAGGTGCCGGCGCTGTGCCACGCCATGCGGATGAAGAACGGCCCGTAGTGCCCGAAGTCGGCCGGCCACCAGTCCTGCGAGTCGGTCATCAGCGCGCGCAGGTCCTTCTTCACCGCCTCGAGGTCGAGACTGGCGAACTCCTTCGCGTAGTCGAACTCCTCGCCGTAGGGATTGGACGCCGGCGCATGCTGGCGCAGGGCCGTAAGGTCGAGGCGCTGCGGCCACCAGTCCTGGTTCGACATCGGCGCGCCGGCGGAATCGGCGGCGTGGACGCCGAAGGACGACACCAGGGCGGCGGCGAGAGCCAGCGCGAGCACGGAACGTTTCTGCACGGGATTTCTCCTGTTCGAGACCGGCGACTGCCGGGTCCAGCCACGGTAGGGACGTCCCGCTGCGACAGGAAATCGCTTGTTCCGATGCGAGCCATTGGCGCGGCGAATGGTTCCGCGCTGCATCAACGCCATGCACCGCACGCCACCCTTGAACTCCGGCGATCGTGCGCGCCCGCGGTCATGCACCGTGCTGCAAAGCGGCAAACGGCGCGACGAGAGGTGGCGGAGAGAGTGGGATTCGAACCCACGGGCGGCTTGCGCCGCCGCCGGATTTCAAGTCCGGTGCATTCGACCGCTCTGCCATCTCTCCGGAAGACCATATGATGCCCTAACGGGGCGATGGCAGCTCCAGTGCCTCGCGCCGTCCAAGCTCTCGGCGCTGCGCGCCGACGGCCATGCGCGTTTTCGACGCGCACCGTCAGGTCAGCTCCACTCTGCCGCGCTGCCTGCCTTGAGCCGCCGAGATGAGGCCGCAGACAAGGGACTGCGGCAGACGCGGCCGGTCTGGGCAAACACCCAAATGGCTCAGGGCGGTGGCGCCTCGAAGTCGTTGGCGAAAATGCTGAAGTCGCGAAGATAGAGAAAGCCCGCCTGTGGGATCGTGGTGCTGATCGTGTTGTCGAGCGGATTCACCACGCTGGGCAGTGGCGCAAACGGCGCGCTTCCGGTTGGTGAGAAGACCAGTTCCAGCGAGCTTTCGTCAGTGACCGTCAGCTCACTGTCGAGGTAGCGCACCTTGACCTCGGCAGACGTCCAGCCTTGGCGGGTGGTCTGCAGCTGCCAGGACACGTTCGCCGCCGCCCCCGCGAAGCCTCCGTTGGACCGGGTGAGTGTCACGGTCTCGATCGAGGCCGCGGCGGCCGGGTCATCACCATCCGCGAAATCAACCCAGAACCGCGCATCGGGGGTGCTGTCGTTGCTGCCATCTCCAGTGATGCCGACGGCAGTCCGCGGCGGATTACCGTCGCGACTGCGTGCGCGGTAGGTGGCATCGAGCGGGGGCGCCGAGGCACTGAACACCACGTACGTCTGGCCGGCAAGGGCGTCTCCGCCGGGGGCGGCGCGATAAGCGCCGACGAGGAGGTCGGCCAGGCCATCGCCGTTGACATCGCCCGCGCCGGACACGCTGAAGCCCGAGTAATCCTGCACATCGTATCCATTGATGCGGAAACCACCGCTGCCGAGCGCGCTCAGATCGACCGCCGTGCTGCTGAACTTGCCGAACACGACGTAGCTCTCGCCGGCAGTGGCCACGCCGCCGGGGTCGCCGCGGTACGCCCCAACGATCAGGTCGGCCAGGCCATCGCCGTCGACGTCGCCCGCTCCGGAGACGCTGAAGCCCGAGTGGTCATATGGATCGATGCCGACAATGCGGAAGCCTCCGCTGCCAAGGTTGGCGAGATCGACCGCTCCGTTGCTCGCCTTGCCGAACACGACGTAGCTTTCCCCAGCCCTGAAGACGCGGTCCAGGTTCGCGCGATACGCGCCGAGGATCAGGTCGGCCAGGCCATCGCCGTTGACATCGCCCGCGCCGGCGACACTGCGGCCAGAACGGTCACCTGCAGCGATGCCTTCAATGCGGAAGCCTCCTGCGCCGAGGTTGCCGAGATCGACCGCCGTGTTGCTGGCCTTGCCGAACACGACGTAGCTCTCGCCGGCATAGCCGTCTCCGCCGGGGTCGGCGCCATACGCGCCGAGGATCAGGTCGGCGAGGCCGTCGCCATTGACATCGCCAGCGCCGGAGACGCTGCCGCCCGATGAGTCGCCGCCATCGATGCCTTCGATCCGGAAGCCGCCACTGCCGAGATTGGCCGGATCGACCACCGTGCTGCTGGTCTTGCCGAAGACGACGTAACTCTCGCCGACACCTCCGCCACTGCCCGAGTCGGCGCCGCCTGCGCCGACGATAAGGTCGGCGAGGCCGTCGCCATTGACATCGCCCGCGCCGGAGACGCTGCGGCCAGAGTTGTCGCGAGCATCGATACCGTCGATCCGGAAGCCTCCCGCGCCGAGATTGCCAAGATCGACCGTCCTGTTGTCGGCCTTGCCGAACACCACGTAACTCTCGCCGGCAAACAGGTTCTCGCCGGAGCCGGCAGTGAATGCGCCAATGATTATGTCCCCGAGGCCATCGCCATTGACATCGCCCGCGCCGGAGACGCTGACGCCCGATGAGTCGCCGGCATCGATGCCTTCGATCCGGAAGCCGCCACTGCCGAGATTGGCCAGATCGACCACCGTGCTGCCGGTCTTGCCGAACACCACGTAGGTCTCGCCTGCAGAGACGTCGCCGCCGGGGTCGGCGGACAACGCGCCGACGACCAGATCCGCAAGCCCATCGCCATTGACATCGCCGGCGCCGGAGACGCTGTAACCCGAGCGCTCACTGGCATCGATGCCGTCGATGCGGAACCCGCGGTCACCGAGGTTGCCGAGGTCAACGTCTTCGGCAGCGGCAGCATTCGGCAGCAGAATGACCGGCACGGCCGCCAGCGCCGTTGCGATGGCGCGAGCCAGGAGGCCTCGTGGAGCGACGATTCTTTTCATCCTTAAGCTCTATGGCCGTCGAACGCCCCAAAAGGTACCTGATTGGGCCGCGCTCGTACGAGATTCATCCGATCGCCCCGAATCTGCTGGCACCGGCGTGCCAGAGGACCTACGACTCGATCTGCCCGTCTCGCCCCGCCCGCGAACGTTCCAGCGCCGCCCGGCGAGCGAGGCCATCCCAAACACCGAGTGTGCGTCGATCGCTGGCACGGGCGGTCGGACGCTGACTGCGCCGATCCGCCGAATGCTCAGGGCGGTGGTGGCTCGAAGCCGTCGGCGAAGAAACGGACGTCACCGACGTAAAGAAAGCCCGCCTGCGAAATGGTTGCACTGACCGTGTTGTCGAGCGAGTTGACCACGCTGCTCAGCGCCGTGAATGGCCCGGAACCCGTCGCCGAAAAGAACAGTTGCAGCACGCTCTCGTCAGTGACGGTCAGCTCGCTATCGAGATAACGCACCTTGACCTCGGCAGAAGTCCAAGCTTGGCGTGTGGTCTGCAGCTGCCAGGACACATTCGCCGCCGAATCGACGAAGCCAGCGTCGGACCGGGTCAGTGTCACGGTCTCGATCGAGGCCGTGGCGGCCGGGTCATCACCATCCGCGAAATCAACCCAGAACCGCGCATCGGGGGTGCTGTCGTTGCTGCCATCGCCAGATATGCCGACGGCAGTCTGGGCCGGATTGCCGTCGCGACTGCGTGCGCGGTAGATGGCACTCGGCGGGGGCCCCGAGGCACTGAACACTACGTAGCTCTCGCCCGCATAGGCCTCGCCGCCCGGATCGGCGCCACCTGCGCCGACGATCAGGTCGGCCAGGCCATCGCCGTTGACATCACCCGCGCCGGACACGCTGCGGCCCTACGTATCGGCGGCATTGATGCCGTCGATGCGGAAGCCGCCGCCGGCACCCAGCGCGGAGAGATTGATTGGGGTACTTCCGCTCTTGCCGAACACCACGTAGCTCTCGCCGGCAGCACTGTCGCCGTCGGCGTCGGCAAGGAACGCGCCAACGATGAGGTCGGAAAGGCCATCGCCATTGACGTCGCCTGCGCCGGAGACGCTGTAGCCCGAAGAGTCATTAGCATTGATGCCGTCGATGCGGAAGCCCCCCGCGCCGAGATTGGCTAGATCGACCGGCGTGCCGTCGGCCTTGCCGAAGACCACGTAACTCTCGCCGGCCCTGAAGAGGCCGCCAGCATCAGCGCCGTATGCGCCGACAATCAGGTCGGCCAAGCCGTCGCCGTTGACATCGCCCGCGCCGGAGACGCTGCGGCCCGAGTGTTCGAAGGCGTCGATACCGTTGATGCGGAAGCCTCCGCTGCCAAGATTCGCAAGTTCGACCGGCGCGCTGCCGGCCTTGCCGAACACGACATAGCTCTCGCCGCCATAGCCGTCGCCGCCGGGGTCGGCGCCATCTGCACCGACGATCAGGTCGGCCAGACCATCGCCGTTGACGTCACCCGCGCCGGAAACACTGCGGCCCGAGAAGTCATAGGCATCGATGCCGTCGATTCGGAAGCCGCCCGCGCCAAGGTTGGCCAGATCAACCCGTCCGGTGGTGGCCTTGCCGAACACGACGTAGCAGAT
>Ga0209450_10000219_pt1 | contig 31510 bp, 24 predicted proteins | sample FrelakmetLWP11LW_FD_187149 | JGI IMG/M metagenome (GOLD analysis project Ga0209450, IMG submission 187149) | Freshwater lake sediment microbial communities from the University of Notre Dame, USA, for methane emissions studies - LWP11 LW (SPAdes)... | ecosystem: Environmental > Aquatic >...
TACTATGTATCACATGTTATCAATTGTTCGTCCATAAGTAAACATCCACAGATTATCTCATGTGGTGTCACTCTGTGTGTTTCAAGTTTATAGAAAATATAAAAATACCTATGGATCATAATAAAATATTTATTTTTAAAATAATCAGATACTACATTGATAGTATATGACTCAAAAATGATTTACTGGAAAGAATAGTAAATCACTTTTGAATTTTTACCAATGTTGTATTTCTGGACACCCTCTAAATAATATGTTGACATCAAATCGAACCAGATGCTTTATTTGACATCAGACGTATCTATTTGTTACTTTGAGTTAAATTTAGTCTGTCATCAATAGTTTTTTTCCGATGACATATAGGATCCAATGCCATTAAATTGTCAATATTATTGGACCCATCTTTATATAACGGAATAATGTGATCAACTTCATATGTTTCATCTAACATTCGCTGACATAGACCACATTTCCACTTTTGATTAGCAGCAACTAGTTTCTTGGTGGATTCAGAAACATTTCTTTTGGTGGATTCATTATTGTCGTCAGTTTTTTTGGATATGATAGGTTCACTTATTTTAATTTGTTTTTTAAATGTCGGATATTCCACAATATGACTGAGGCCAAGAAGAGATAGAATGCTGATAACAATTATAACTAACTTAGGTATTTTCGATAATGTGTCATATATTTTATTAACAGTTTTAAAATATTTCGTATTTGAGGAGACAATAAGAATGATCAGAACAATAACTACTAGAATAATTTGACTATAACTAATCATTATGTATATAATGATTGCAGAAAATAAACCCAGGAGAAATCTTATCTCACCATATTAATATATATTACAGCAAATGAGTATCTATCTTATAATACTTGTTATATTCTGTATTGGTCTCATTCTGTGTCTATGTTGGAAAAAAGATGAACTTGAGGGATTCATCCCTGGTCCGTGTCCAAATTGTGGTCAAAGAACCAAATTACAGTGCACCGAATGTTCGAGCTGTGGATGGTGTTTGACCCCAAATGGTTATGGTGAATGTGTTCCAGGTAATAAGAATGGACCATATTTTAGACAGGATTGTCTTGATTGGCAATATATACCAAGAAATATCTACCGTACACCCAGACCAATTCCAGTTTATAAACGTCCATTCTGGCGCTGGAGAAGGTCTTGGTGGTAAATTTATGTTTCTGTGAATCTCATCTGAACTGTATTGACTTTATGGATCCCCAGTACAAATTTGGATAACTTTTGTCAATTTGGTATCACATAGTAATTGAATTAATATATATAAGAAATTATGTATCATATTTAAATATAATCCGGATCCAATGAGTGAGTATACATTCCACACACGACGTAAAAATATCGCCAATCCATCAACGGATAGTCAACCTTGTCAAAAAGACAAGCTATTCAAGGGTAATGTCAAAGAAACTATAATGACACAATATGATCATTTTATGCAACTAAAGAAATCAAATGAAAAAATCAGTCATTTATCCGATTCACAAGAGAAAATTAGCCTGGAAATTACGGAAGCGTTTGGTTTACTGCAAAAAGCATCTGATAATGAAAAAATTAAACAATTAAATGATAAATTGACCCATTTGACGGCACTACATAAAAAAATCAATATTGAATATGATGAAATTCTCCAAAAAGAAATGAGTGTTCTTCATCAAAATTGGCCAGAGATTTTCGAAAAAGTAAAAGAAGGAATTGATCGTGAAACTCTAGAAAATGTATTAACTGCATATGAAGAGTTCCAAAATGGACGGATAACCGCGAATCAAGCGGTTATGAATGGTATGGATTATATGACCCAAAAGTATCATTTACCCACAGATTTCTTTAATAAGAGTGCAGTTGATCATTTCAACAAAAATATACATAAATTGTCATAAAATTGACCAAATTCATTTTACATCAATAATTTACATATTGATACAAAGTGAGTTTACATTATACATTTGGATGAGGTGCAGTTTTGTTTTTCACCGGTTCATCCTTATCCTCTTCTACTTTTTCTTTGGGAGAGGTTTCTTCTTTGGTTCATCCTCTTCCTCCTCTACTTTTTTCTTTGAGAGAGGTTTCTTCTCTGGTTCATCCTCTTCCTCCTCTACTTTTTTCTTTGAGAGAGGTTTCTTTTTTGGTGCTGTCTTCTCTGGTTCATCCTCTTCCTCCTCTACTTTTTTCTTTGAGAGAGGTTTCTTTTTTGGTGCTGTCTTCTCTGGTTCATCCTCTTCCTCCTCTACTTTTTTCTTTGAGAGAGGTTTCTTTTTTGGTGCTGTCTTCTCTGGTTCATCCTCTTCCTCCTCTACTTTTTTCTTTGAGAGAGGTTTCTTTTTTGGTGCTGTCTTCTCCGGTTCATCCTCTTCCTCCTCTATTTTTTTCTTTAAGAGAGGTTTCTTTTTTGGTGCTGTCTTCTCTGGTTCATCCTCTTCCTCCTCTATTTTTTTCTTTAAGATAGGTTTCTTTTTTGGTGCTGTCTTCTCTGGTTCATCCTCTTCCTCCTCTATTTTTTTCTTTAAGATAGGTTTCTTTTTTGGTGCTGTCTTCTCTGGTTCATCCTCTTCCTCCTCTACTTTTTTCTTTGAGAGAGGTTTCTTTTTTGGTGCTGTCTTCTCTGGTTCATCCTCTGCCACTTTCTCTTCAGCCTCCATTTTCTTCTTCTCTTTTGGTAGAGGGGCTTTTCTTTCCTCCTCTTTAACAGGAACTTTAACTTCGATTTCTTCCAAACCTGGGTTCTTTGTGGGATTTCTGATTTTTTTGAAGATAAAATAACTGTTCATGTCACTGTATTCTTTTTCCTGTTCTGACATCTTTTCTATAATTGAACGGCGATCATCCCCTGCCGCGTTCAAAATAGTTGGACGTATATCTTTGAATGATTGTAATCCTGTGAGATCTCGAATTTCAGCGTCATCGATGAGTACCAGTCCAAATGATTCAGCAAGGGTAATCATATATTTGAAATTAACAAGATATTCATCAAATGGCTGCCCAATGCTAACATTGAGTACACTAATTTGCTGACCGATAGTTGAGAAAGCGGTGCCTTTAAATTTTTTGTCTATTTTCCAAATAGGTATTTTTTTCTTAGCTGATCCAACCTCAACTTCGCCACCAATGGATACTACATCCTTCAGTTTTTTATGAACCACTGAACCATCAAGAGTTGTACCTATAAAGTATCCACCCACTTTAAGATTATATGAAACATTATATAATACTTGAGACATAATATCAACTGATTCTGCAAAATAATGCAAGGCGAATTGGCAACTGACAATATCAAATGACGCAGGTCCGCGTCTACTCATAATTCCTTTTAATAAGCTTTTATTACTTTCATTTAATCCGGCAGATCCATTGTTGAGGAATTTTCTGGAATCACCCCATACTAAATATAAATCTATCGGATATACCTGTTTATTTTTGGGTGTGCGTGCACGTTGGCTATTCATACGTGATTGTGCCCCCCTCTCAGGATTATATAAATTTTGATAATCAAAATCAATACCCAATACGAAATTTAGTCGTGTGAAACCCCATTTCGGTAAATCTCCACCCTGACCACAGGCAATGTCAAGAGCATCGATTGGAATATATTGTCCCGTATCAGATCCAGGCCGTTTCTGAATATAGTTTTTCCTGATCTGTTCAGTTACTTGTTTAAATAAGAAGAATTTGAGTGAATTGTGATATTCTCTCATTGGTGCGACCAATTTTGATTCTTCACCCACATCTGCATAATATTGGTCTATTTTTGTGACTGTCTTGATCTCCTCGGATCCTGTAATCATTTTGCGTGTTATGGGGTGTAAAATCAAATTCCATGTACTATCTACGACATGTTGTGCATTTGACGCCATTTTGTCAGTTCTGACTCTCAGTGGAACCCATTTGAATCCATTTGGTTGTTTTTCATCATAAATGAACTCAACCACGGAATGATTATAAATGAAATTCTTATCGCGTGCTCTGGGCAATCCGGAGTCGTCAGTGACTTGCAGACGAATAATGTTAAAATGTTGGTCATATTCTTGTGGCTGATCTTCCGGAACAAAATCCGCTATCTCGCCACGTGCCTGATTTATTTTTAGAGCAGCTTCAATGTATGTAATATCTGTTGCTCTATCAATCATCGGGAATGGTTTTGTGAATTCGATCAAGAAATCGATAGATAATTGATCTAATGGTTTCCATTTGAACAATTTAGTCCACTTTGGAATTTCCCCGAAAACAGCAATGGGGTAACTGTCTTTATATGGGGTAAAAATCAAACCATCACGTTTGTATTCATGTGTTGAGTTAAGTACTTTTTCAGCTAAATTGAAGATGGACGCTTCTTTATCTTGTTGGTGGAACTCATATTTTTTGAAACTAATCGTGAGATTGACATCAGCCGCGAGATATGTAGGATTTAGTTGTGGAATCCATTCCATAATTAAACCATATCGGCAAGCCTTCTTATTGAGGCGACTCCCCTCAATTAAGGCCAATGGTAGTGATCTACGGTCCTCACCACTCAAAAATAGACAGTCAAATATCAGATATTTGTATGTATCGGGGCCAGTCAATACCAATTCTCCATCAAATACACTTCCATATAGTTCAGGAACATCTGTTTTTATTCCTGTGTGTTTGATTTCCATCTGATTATTAATTAAATATAAAATACCTTCATACTCTTTACTTTTTGCGATGAAGAGTAGAGCTCTTTCGCCATCAGCCTTATCTGTGATGGAATAAGAATCTTTAATGGATTCAATATCAGGTATTGTTAAAGGATACACATTCATTCCGATAAAGAAAAATTTTTCTTTTTGAGGAGCTGGTTTCCGTCCAGGAAATACTAAATTTTTGTAATCACGACGAATAAGTACATCCTCTATTGGTTCTCCTTTAGGATTCAATTTCATAACGGCAAAACCCCGTTGACTCCAACGCAAGAATTTATACATCAAATTGGCTGTCTCTGGGTCGATTAATTCATCGGCATTGACATTTTTTGGCAAATTTGTGAATTCTAGTTCAACTTCATATGTTTCATCAGATTTGAACAAATGTACCCGTTGTTCTCGTTGAGAACTTTTATCACGTACAATTGTCGTGCATTCTTTGAAACTGGGACCATCACCTGATTTCACGACAGTCAGGTCAAATCTGATCTTAGGGTGTCCATAAAAACTATACCGATGTTTATATCGATAACTTTTGTTCGTTTGTGACTTGAGTGTTTTCTTAAATGCGCCAAGATTATCTAATGGTATTTCATCTGATAAACCTATACGTAAATTATACTCTTTGATATCCTCTGATGTTTTATTTTTATGAATAAAAATTAGCTTGTCGGGTGGAATATCAGACAAATTTTCCGTTTGACAGAAAAGTTTAATATTCTCCCGATCACTAATGGTCAATCGATCAGTGTCAAGACCGATATCAAGGGTATACGTTTCAGCGAAATCCGGGTAGAGTTTCTGTAATTGTTCAATAATATTTTTGAATTGTGGCAATGTTTGTACGAATCGCCCACTTTCAAATGATACTAATCTGAACTCTAACTCACTCTTTTCAGATAACTCTTTATTTTGAGTTATCTTACTAGCATGAGATAGAATAGAATCCCTAAATGCCATATTAAGTAAGTGTAGCATTTTATGGTTATATGATTATATATTTATAACCAATAAATAAATTACGGAAAGAAATCAATTTTATTTATATTTTCGTTTAATATACGATGAGAAATTGATTGTAATAGTTTTATCATACTTTGATAAAATTTGTATGATATCATGTTCATAATAGATTAGAATTGATGCACCGTTGTATTTGATCGGGTAATACACATCTTGGGCTGTCCGGAATAAGATAATACATGGTTTACATGTGTCAAATAAATCGTCACTAGAATAGATCTCAACCTGTGATTTTTCATTTTGTTGGGACAAACAAATAATATTTATATCTAAGATAACTGATACGTAGAAGATCACATTTGATGACTGATATTGTTCATTTTTAATTTCATCAATTAATGTATCAGGTTTAATTGTTGTTTCCCTTACCCGTGTTTTAACGGTAACATCTGTTTCCATTTTGGAAATTAATAATCGTATGAATTCCTCAATGAACTCATTTTTTTGGTCAAATGTATAGAGGGTTATATATTTTGAAGACAATAAATATAAAATACTTGTGTATAAACTGTGAATTCTTGAGTTTTCAACTACTTCTAACTTCTCAACACATTCGTCGGGTAAATGGTATTGTTTTTTCCAGTTTAAAATAAATTCGGCAGATGGATCTTTAATATTTTTTATTGTTGCTTGTGTTGGTGTATCCGACGTAACGGTTTTAGAAAAAAAATCACATTTAGGGACAAATTTGTGTTGGGATAGACACAATGCGCTGATGAAATTACTTAGATTTTCCATTTATTTATTATAAAAATTTGTGACCCTTTTATATAGATTTCAATTTTTATTGAGATGATAAAGGTATCATTGTTTATTATGATTTGATATCCCACCGTTTATATTGAGTACACATTGCCCAGCGACAATATATGTGAATGAAATCTATGTCGGTTAAATTCCACATAATTATGGTATATATATAGAATATTGGATGTGTTTAGAATTGATACATCCTTCAAAAGATGTGGAAAAATTATAAAAATATAGAATTAATCTACATCATGTACGATCATAGATGACACATCCTTCGAAAGATGCTAAAAATATAAAATTATAGAACTTATCTGCATCATGTGTGATCATTGATGACACACCCTTCGAAAGATGGTAAAAATATAAAATTATAGAATTTTTGAACACATAATTTACATTGCATGCAAACAAATATGGATTTTGGGTACATAATTTACATTGTGTGCGGATAAGTATAGAATTTTAGGTACATAATGTAAATTTAATAAACAAATATAGATTTGCAGGAATAATAAATAAAATCGGAATTTTTAAAAAAATTTTATGTATGTATAGTTATATAAACAACCATGCCACAATCTAAGAACTTACTCGAAAAAGCGAGAGAAAGTGCACGCCGTGCGCGTGAACGTGCACATCGCAGACTGATGTGGGGAGGAGGCGAGGGTGATGTTCCCTCTGATGTTCCCGCTGATGTTCCCGCTGATGTTCCCGCTGATGTTCCCGCTGATGTTCCCACTGATGTTCCCGCTGATGTTCCCGCTGATGTTCTCGTCGATAATAGCCCAGTTGATAATGCAACCAATATCGCCATTGAGCGAGCCATTCAGCGTGCACAGGAAGCTGAACAACTAGCCATTGATGCTGCTGTTGCCCAGCAACCCGTACAACGTGGTCAACGTGGTCAACGTATTCAGCCTATCCAGCGTGCTATTCAGCGTGCCCAGGAAACTGAGGTTCATGATGAAGAGCCGACAAATCACGTGTTTGAACCTCTTGATGTAGAGTCAGCACAATACGGTGGGGGCGATTTTGATGTGGATGACAGCGAATTTGACGATTTTGAAGATTTTGAAGATTTTGACCTTGAACAAGAAGGTGGCTTCAAGAATTTCGAAATTCTCAAGGAGAAAGTTCAGGAGCGCAAGCAACTACTCGCAGCCAAATATGGGAATAATATTCCGAGTGATAAAGCCATCATGAATTCTCTACGTAGTTACAAAGTCGAAGTGGATGGTAAACCCATTGGACCTAAACGTTACTTCCATGGATCACCTATTGCGGCTGCCCGTAAGGTTGTTGGTGTGCTCAACAAGACTGGCGAAAACCCGTCAGTCGGCATTGGTCAGGCACTTGACATTAAATTGATTGAAGTTACTAAGGGTGTACACAAGGGGAAGAAAGGTGCCGACAAATATACTTATGAGTATTTCGGCTGGCGCGATCACATCAAGGCCAAGGGTCCTAAGGATGCAGAAAAGATCAAAAGAGACGAAGGAGGAGATTTATTCAAGGAAGTTAAGAAGGGTAATCGCTCCGTGAAAGTATATTGGGAAAATATTGCTATTCCTAAACGCAAACAAGATACTGCCCAGAATGCTCTTAAGGCAAAGGAAGTCGCGGCGTCAAGACGTGCGGGTGCTCTGGCCAAGGCCCGCAGTGTGACAAGGACAAAGAAGGCAGTGACTGTCGCAAGTGTGAGCGGAGCTGTTCCCAAGAGAGCTCCAACTGCTTATCAACAATTCCGTTCATCGAGACTCAAGGAACTCGACCGAGAGAATGTGATAGATGCAAAAATGAGACGTGACACTATCTCACGTCAATGGAAAGAACGTAAAGGTGCTTCACCTACAAAAGCTCCTAAGAAAGGCAAAGAATCGAGACACCTGCTGGAGAAGAAGAACAGATTTTAAATTGATCATCTAAAATCTTAAATTGATCATCTAAAATCTTAAATTGATCATCTAAAATCTTAAATTGATCATCTAAAATCTTAAATTGATCATCTAAAATCTTAAATTGATCATCTAAAATCTTAAATTGATCATCTAAAATCTTAAATTGATCATCTAAAATCTTAAATTGATCATCTAAAATCTTAAATTGACCACCCAAAATTATTTTAATTAAAGTTGATTTTAATCCAAAACAAATTGAATTTTCGTTTTGAATTAATTCGTGAAAATTATGTTTGATTCAAAAATTGATTTAATATTTAAAAAGTTAACGTTCGATATACAAATATAAATCAACATGGAATCAGGCGATGATAAATATTTAGTTAAAATAGTCACTCTACAACCAGGTAATTTTAAAGCATTGTTTGGTATTCTCAAAGAAAACAATGTTGTTGAGGCAAACATAAGTATCAATCAAGATGGTATTGAAATTTTGGAAATGGATCCAACACACATTATCATTGCTCATGTTTTACTTAACGCAAGTAATTTTGACTCATTTTATTGCCGTGAACCAATTAAGATTGGTGTTGATACGGTTAATTTAACCAAAATTTTGAAGGGTGTAGGTACAAAGGATATTCTTACATTGTTTGTCGAAGACCCTAAAACTCATACGGGTGAGGGTGAGGGTGAGGCTGACACAAGTATCTCATTTGGTCTTCTAATTGAGAATTCAACCAAGGGACAATCAACTAAAATCTATATTGATACAATGGATGTTAATGACCGACAATTGGATGTACCTGAATTAAATTATCCATATCATGTACAACTACCATCATCTGATCTACAATCGATTTCGACCAACCTGAAAAATATGGGTGGTGATGTGATTAAGCTATTGTTCCATAAAGATACCCTACAGTTTTACACTAGGGGTGAAATTGGTATATTAGAAACAACACGATCTAAAACCACCAAAGAAGATTCAAGTATTAAAATCCAGAAAAATAAAATGAGTGGGGATGATTCAGCAATTATTGAAATTTATGTAAAATTAGAAAAATTAGTCGAATTTACAAAGTGTTCATGTCTGTCACCAATGGTGACGGTATATCTTAAAAATGATTTCCCTCTGTTCTTAGAGTACGATGTCGGTAGTTTGGGATTTATTCGGTTAGGTGTATCACCTCATAACAAACCAGACAATTGGTAAAATTATTTTTGGTAATCATTCAACTTATTTTGAGACATAAGTTAAATGATAAAATCAGATCTCATCATTCAACCTGACTGATGTTGTGCATAATTAAAATTGATTTGTCTAAATAATGTTAGGATTTTGTATGTCTCAACATACATGAGACGTCCGATAATAAAATTAGTTCGTTTAACAAAAGAGATGGTGACTGATTGAGATTGGAAAATATTCAGAAATTATTGAATAATTGAATAGAAAAGAAATAGATGAGAGTGATGGTATTTTGGAAGATATTCAATGTATCATTGATGAGTACAAAGGTGATAATGACATTGATGTTTGCTCGATACGTTTAGGAAATTGTAATCGCTGGTCCAATTACTCTATTATTTTTGACGAAAATAATGACAAGTATGTACCATGTGAAATGCCATATGAAAATGAACTATTAATCAACATAATTTTCGATACTGATGAGAAAAATGGTATTATTTACAATAATACCACCAAGGACCCCCGTATTAGTGTTATACCCATTGTGACCGTAAGTCAATATATGGGTCCCACGTGATATTTTGATCAAACGGAAAGGATCATCTTTCTTTGTCTCATGGGAAATGATAACTAACAAAACCAGAATTAGTTTCATATGATAATGTTTTTGTAGATTGTATGATCTTAATAAGATCCCGTGTTGAAAATTCAATATTAATCTCATCTCTATGACCACCAATATGAATCATCCCATCACCTTTATAATCGTATAAGTAAATATTTTGCCTTTATACATACCGATAATTTGAAATGATAATTTCTGTACATCACGGTGTGTCTCTTCGAATATATCATAATCCGCTGCATGATACAATCGCCCAACAATTTGCTGAAATAACATCTGATTGTTCCTCCATAAATGGGGATAATATGGTATTTCATCAAAATGACTCGGCATTTCTCTTTGATACCATTTATATCTGTCCCTCTGAACATAGAAATAACCAATGTGATATGTTCCATTAATATTATATGTTGGATCGAAGTATATGTCAGATTTCATCTGTGTTTTTGATTTATCTTGAACACCAATCCTTTAACCATTTCCGCCATTATTTTATTCCAAAATATTTGGAATATATATATATATATATATATATATATATCAGTCAATAGATTCAATTTTTCATATGCATATGATAATTTAATTTAGGGTAATATATGTCACATAACTGATCTGCTTGGTTTATTAAGTCACGTGTGTATCAGCCCAAGGATACTGTTTGGTTCTATATGTAGGATTTGCTGAAAGAACAGTTTTAATCCATCTTGACGGCATTTTAGGGGAACCATAATAAGCACCTAATAATGCTGCAGTAATTGCACCATTTGTATCAGTATCCCCACCCCGCTTGACAACATCAATTAAACTATGCTCGAAATTAACACCATTAAGTAACTCATAAAATGCATTCTGTAAGGCAATTCCAAAGTAACCTGCACGATGTGAATCAGTTTTCGCAAATGCCCCATCAGTACATTCAACAGGATCAGGGCAAGATTTAGCCATTTTTAGGATTCGATACAATAAGGGATCGACGCTGTTAGCAAAATTGCAAGCTGATTGATAAGCAATCAGTTTATCCCCATATTTGATCAGCGAACTGACCGCAATTGCGTAAGCAGTTGAAGCAAACCAAACAAGTTCATGACCGTGAGTCAATGAACTATCCTCACGAACAATCCTTGATATATCTTCAACATCATATTGACCACATACTATGGCAATTGGACTAATACGCATTAAGGACCCATTACTGCAACTAATACTATTGAACTTGTTCGCATTGGAGTGCATTAAGTCCCTATTCATTTGTGGAGACAATGTTGGGGATGTATTTTTAAAAGCATTCTGTGTTGTGTGGCCTTCATCAAACGGGTGACTAAAATGCCACAAGACATACCCATGAGCAATTGAATCAAAATCAATTCGTCGTTTCTCAATCAATGTGTGTAGGTTGGCCATAGCCAACTCGGTGTCATCTGTGACTTGACCAGGATATACATCGAATGGACCTCCTCCCAAAATTGGCAAAAAATTTTGTACTATATCTCGCTGCATATGTTTGATCACAACATCATTCGATTCGAACTCATAACGTGCCCCAAGTGAATCCCCTATTGCTTGGCCTAATAGGCAACCTCTGATACGATTACGCATGTAATTCATTATATAATATATTATATAATGAATGTGTTATTTTGATAAATAATATTTGTCAAAACGTATGACAATTAGTCATATCACTTTATCAATATGTTATAGTTTAAAGATCACAAACTATTTAAAATCATATATGGATTATAATCCATATATGTCAACCAATCTCGCTCCTTTATATAGTGATCATGCCGTCTCAATTGACAGTATTTGTCTCGAATCCTATCCGTGTCAGCACAGAGTTTGTTACAAGAATAAGTGTCAAACTATGTTTGCGACCGATATTATCAAACTTCTCAGAAAACTCGGAAAACCAATCACAGATCACTTTAAGTATGCAATTAGCATGCATAAACCATTTTAGAGAACAATCGGTTATTTACCCAACATTTTCATTTTGTATTTATATGAAAAATGTGGTTTTACATTAAATATAGTATAATTTACACCTAAAGTTGCTTGATCAAGTGCATCTGTTCCAATATTGATAATATAATTCAGTCACACCACTCAGCAATTCAGCAAAAGATTTATAAGTACCCATATTTGGTTCAAAATGGTCGTAATCTGTACTTGTATTAGTATCTTCAGTGACACTAAATGCATATGATTCTCCATTTATTTCGCGAAAAACAGCGTGAACACAGAACCCTCTTCTAAAACCCATAATTTGGCAATATAATCTACCATCAATTGTATATTGTTGTGGATTTTCACCTGGTTTAAGTGGTTTTAACCACGTTATTAGATACCATTCAATATCCTTTCGCGTGGTGGGCAAATGTTCAAAGTTTGCGGGTTCCATATATATATATACATATAGATATTTTTCTCATTCTAAACGAACGAGACACTTATCATTTCTTTAGTTTAACATATTGTAAATGGTGACATATTGTAAATGGTGACATATTGTAAATGGTGACATATTGTAAATGGTGACATATTGTAAATGGTGACATATTGTAAATGGTGACATATTGTAAATGGTGACATATTGTAAATGGTGACATATTTTCAAAAATGGTCACATGAATTATTTTGTCTTGTCAAATAATATAAAATGAATGTTGATTTGATGTGGGCTATCTTTCTAATAATTATTATCTCAATGTGTTTATGGGTGAAATCATATAACTTCAGTCAAAGTGGTGGAGAATATCTTGCTTACAGGCAATTAGGTCCAGAAAATAGCCGTCGCCTGTATCCTCTGGGATATTTGTCAAATGAAGGATTAATTGAACCGGAAATTCAACAACAGGTGACACGTCATGCATCACCTGCTCGTACTCATCCACACCATGTTATCGATACAAGTGGTCGGGAGAAGAGGTCACCGACAGGTAATTATTATTTATATCATGATACTTTCGATTGGAAACCGTATGACTGGAGGCCATTTGAGTGGCGGCCATATTGGCAACGGCGTGCACATTTACGTCCAAGTGCTAGAGATTGTGGTGAATATGCATCAGATAACTGTATAGGTTTGGGTGCGAGTGATTATCAGAGTTGTTATGATATGAAAACAAACAAATGTAGTAAATAGGTCATAAACGGTTATCAGTGGTTTACTCATGATAGTTATTCAAAATGATCGACCTTATGAATTTATCATACCAATCGGTTGTTTTATAAATTGTTTTTTGCTCAGATAAGAACGTCAATGGTGTTGATTGTTTGAGTTTGATAGAATTTCCTTCAAATAAGTTATGAATCGCATCTCCAGTAGGGAAGGCATAATTGATATTGTTGATTTTAATGTATCTCAAAACAGCCACAAATGAACAGAACATACTTGAGGTGTATAGGGCATTATACTTCTTTTTTGCTTTCTTTTCTAATTTTTGATTTCGTTCTAATAATTGTTCGATGTTAGAATCATGATTAATATAAATGGTATTCTCATGGATTTGTCTAATTTTGAATTTAAGCGGACCAATATTTTCATTAGTTCCCTTATATTTGAGATCCTCTTGGCTGTAATCATTTTCGTAATCAGTATTATGCCAATTACGTGTTGATGATGGGAAAATTATACTAAAACCATATTTGAAATATTTGCTAACACGATGTTTAACTAAATCGGTTCCACCACGAAGATTGATTTCATTAATCATAAATTGAAATGCTATCAGAGATTTTGTCGTGAAATATACTTGTTGACCATCGTATGCAACCATTGATGGGAACATATCAAATGAACGGAAAATATCCATAATAGTATTATATTGGCACATAACCAATTGCAGACGATATTTCATCTTAACTCCATGTTCATCATTGTCTTCAAAATAATATTTCATATCGATTTGCTCTTTCTTTTTCTTGTGATGGCATCCTGATTCAGCCATTTCTGTACGGCGGTACTTTTTCATCGTCTTGAATTTATACTGGTCAAAATAATCCAATGTAAAATCTTCTTTAATATGAATTTTGGGATCCTCATAACAAATCATTTCAATAACATTGAACATTGGTTTGTAGAAGACTGCGAATTTATATGTTGGATCAAGTTTACCCAATGCTTTAATAATATCCATGGTTAATGATTTGACACGTTCAATATATTCCTGTTCAGATTTCAGACCATAAAAGAAGAAATCAAAATCCTTCATTGATTGTTTCAGTAATATTGAACGAACAAATCCACCACATAAGGCGACGTTAGACATGTTGATATCCCTTAAAAATGGATATTTTTGATCAACTACTTTTATAAAGTCTTTACGATTAGTTATTTTGAGTCGTGAATTGCTAACGGGATCAACAATGATGGTGTTATCAACAGAATATGATGTAGATGGCGTATCGAATCTGTCTGGTACGACCAGTTGATTATCGTCTGGGTAGCCATTTAATAAGCCAAGGTGTATGTGACGCTGAATATCAAATACATATTGTGACGTAATGTCATTAATTTGTTCAAATAACAAATTTTTCTCTACAGTTGTATAATCAACTGTAACTCCACATAGCTCACAAACAATCACGCCATCATGATTGATACCATTACGTCCAGGGCAGTCAAGATCATCAAGATATTGATGTCTTTTCATAAATGTCATTTCATCATGATTGATGATTATGACTTGTATCGGAGACCAATTAAGTTGGTGTATATCCTTTTCAATCAGATTCCAATTAAGTTGGTGTATATCCTTTTCAATCAGATTCCAATTATTGGTGTATTTAATGTCGTCTTTTAAATCAATGAGAAGATCTTTTTGACAAAAAGATCGAAGATTCGAGATAACGGGTGTTTGATCTTTGACATATTTCAGTAAATAATGTAGACATACCAAATAATACAATGTCGATGGTCTAATTTGAACACCACAATAGTTACTGGCATCTTGAAGTATATTGTAAGGAATATTAATCATATTTGTTTTTTCAATGTCTTGACAGATAGTTACATCTGTGCCATATTTGTATTCGTTAAGTAACAGGTCAACATATTTATCATATAAACATGAAACTTCTGAATTTTTTGATAAATATGCATCACACAAGACATAATAGTATAGATATTCATTGGAAATAGAGAGATTGAGACGATAACTATAGATCAATTTGATCCATTGTGACGCAGATGTGTTAGCACCGTCAAAATCAAATAATAATGGCACCTGGTAATGATCTATAGAAATAGCACAATTTTTATAAGTCGTTGGGCCAATCTTAATGGATGTATATGTTCTATCATATGATTTAATGATATAATGATTACCATTTTTGTCCAACAACATAAATGAGTAAGCAATGTCCTTTGGTTGTGGTGAAACAGCTTTTTGTGTATCATTCATAAGATCCATGAATGTATTCTCAATTTTAAGATAACGTGCTTTTTTCATCTCAGTGAATGTCGAAATTTGTCCAGTAATATGGTTATTTACCTCATTGAGCAGAAGTGATCGCATATCACTAAAATATCTGGTTCCTCTGAGTAAATTAGAAAATAAGTCGACAATAAGCAATTGATTATAATATGACTTATTTTTCGTGTGATGATATATAGTTAATGATAAATTTTGGATTAATTTGAGTATTCTTGATTGACAGTCATTGGTTAATAGTTCAGTGATTTCTTTTTTAATGTAACTAACGAATAGATTAAAATCTGTGACTGCGAACATCTGAGTATCATAAGGCAAATATCCAGCTTTAACTTTTGGATTGGACATATTGATGAACTCAATTTCACGCCGATTATAAACTGAAAAACGCTCCACCAACCGGGTCAGTTTTCCATCACGGATAATTTTGTATAACTGATTACCTACACGTGCGTTAACATCATAATAATCAACATCATTAGGTTCGACAGCAATAATTTTTATCTGAATCGGGTGTTGCATAAGTTTCGTAAACTTTTCAATGATTGATTTTTTATCATCTTGTACTTCACCATCAGTAATGATAAGAATCTCTGTCATTCTATCTGGATAGAGAAAACTATCATCAATACAATCCAATCCAGATGTCAGTTCTGTACCACCGTTGGAAGCAGTTTTTCCTTTAACTTCACCAAATTTTTCGAGCTGCACATTTTTATACAATTGTGCGTGTGTTGACCAAACAATAATGTGTGCTTGTGTATAAGCATATTTTTTACACAATTGTTCTGCAATTGTGAATTCATATTCTCTAACGGTTTTATTTGTAATAAAAGAATCACCCGTTGAACCAGAAATATCAACTAGAATGATTGGTATCGAATTGAGGTGGTAATTATGTGCAATCGGCTGGAAAATACTCATTTGTTGTTTGATAATATTTTTAGAATTATATTATCAAAATACTGATCAATTTTTCGGAATTCAACTATTATTGGTGTTTAACATAATATCAATATTTGTTACATAAATAACCTTGGAAATTATTTGTTACATAAATAACCTTGGAAATTATTTGTTACATAAATAACCTTGGAAATTATTTGTTACATAAATAACCTTGGAAATTATTTGTTACATAAATAACCTTGGAAATTATTTGTTACATAAATAACCTTGGAAATTATTTGTTACATAAATAACCTTGGAAATTATTTGTTACATAAATAACCTTGGAAATTATTTGTTACATAAATAACCTTGGAAATTATTTGTTACATAAATAACCTTGGAAAATATTTGTTGCATAAATAATTTTGAACAAAATCTGAATATTAAGTGGATAATTTGTATGTCTATACATATAAATGAACGAATATTCGGCGAAAATAGAGGATGATGTGACAGTGAATAAACCCACTTTTTGGATCAAAACCAAGAAGTTTGCGATTGAATTAGTGTTACTTATGCTTATTTATATTATTTTTACATTTGATATGGTTAAGGGTATATTAGCTTCCGTTGTACCACTAATAAATAACATTGATGGAATCTTCTCATTGATGGTATCCAAGATTATATATGCATTGATTTTTTCAATAACATTCATAGCTGTGCGAAAATTAGTATCTGGTTTGCGTTATGAATTTTAGTTCGACAAAAATAATTAGGTGTATATATATATAATGGAGATATTACCACATTGGCAATTTATCTATACAATTTCACTGGATTATCCTAATCAACCAGATTATCAAGAAGTACAGAATTACAAAGAATTTTTTGTTGTATTACAGTATGTAATACCATGTTTTCAATATCGAAAACATTATGTGACGTATTTAGCAACACATCCGGCCGATTATGTATTAGATAATCGTATGACTCTCCTACATTGGGTCATAAATTTGCATCCCCAACATACTCCACTCAAACAATTGAGTAAATCATCAATGAATAAAATAATATGGCAATATTTGCACCAAATTTGTTCCCACTATCCTCCAAATCCAACATTTCAAGAAGTGTTATTTTATAAAAATTTTTTCCTGACATTACAAAACGTGTTACCTAAAGGGTGTTATCGTAGAAAATATGTCCAACAATTTAATCAGATACCGATCGATCGATATATGTCATCTCGACAGCAAATGGTAAATTGGATCATAATGCTCAACAAAAGAATTGATGTAAATATTAACTATGTTGTTGAACACTTTACAGATTATGACACTGTAATACTGACAACATCAATTATGTTAATAATCGGTGTAATTGTATATTATCAACTAACACGCCACTAAAAGTAATATAATCGTCAAATTATATTTATCTACATAAGATTTCATCTATATATTAGATAATATATTAGTCAACAATGGAGATCAATTTGCCGCTTTATGATGAGTATGCACTAAAAGCATATACTGCTGAATTATTGGAGAATGTTGGCAAAGAACATTATAGATTATTAGCATATTTTTCCACATTATTTGAAAATACTATAATTATTGATTTCAACACCAACGCGGGTAACGCAGCATACGCATTGGCATATAATGAAAAAAATATTGTTCACACCTTTGACAAGGTAAATAGTGTATCTAATAAACATATCAAGGAATGCAATAATATCAAATTTACTACCGCGAATTTGTTTGATTGTAATGATCGTGAAACTTGGTCAGATTTGATCCTGAGATCAGCAATAATTTTCATGGATGTTGATCCACACAGTGGAGTTTTAGAATATGAATTTTACCAATTCTTATATGATCATAATTATCAAGGTTTACTTATATGTGATGATATATGGTATTTTAAAGACATGCGTGATCATTTTTGGTCACAAGTTCCAGAGGATTACAAATATGATCTGACATTATATGGACATTGGTCAGGAACAGGTATTATTACATTGAATAATATTCATGTGTCACAATTAATGCGAAAATGTGATAACAATGATTGGACAATGGTCACAGCTTATTTTAATTTAACTGAATATTATGATATGAACAAGAGTGTCAGGACAAAGGATTTTTATATGACACATGCCAATGCATGTATGTCGGTTCCTTATAATTTGGTTGTTTATTGCGATCAAGGAAGTCTTGAACAAATAAAATCGTTGAGACCTGCGCATTTATTGGAAAAAACTAAATTTTTTGTTTTTGATTTTAATGAATTGAAATTTGTTGGTCATCCAGGGTACGAAAATACACCATTTAGTGTATATCGAGATCGTATCACTCAAAACAGAAGAGATAAACCATACCAATTCGATCCAAGAAACAATGCTAGTTATTATTTGTTTTGTATGGCACGATATTTGATGCTTAAACATGTGATTACTGGGAACCCGTTCAATAGTACACATTTTGCATGGATCAACATATGTATTGAACGAATGGGATTTAAAAATTTAATTTATTTGGATGAAGCACTAGCCGTTCATCGTGATAAGTTCTCAACATGTTATATTGATTATCTACCTAAATCTCTGATCAATAACACACATGAATACTTTCGTTACGGACGATGCAGTATGTGTTCTGGATTTTTCACTGGTAATAATGAATATATGTATCGTGTGTGTCATGAGATTGAGAAACAATTTTTGGAATATTTGGGGCAAGGTTACGGACATGCAGATGAACAACTGTATAGTCCTGTGTATTTTAAATATCCTGAATTATTTGACCAATATTATGGTGACTACTTAGACATGATTACTGATTATCGTTATGTATATTCTAACCCGCAAAATCCGTTGACCAAATTTATCAAAAATAGTTTCTCAGCAAAATTTTATCCTGGTTGTTATAAGGCGTGCAAATTTTTATGGAATTCATACACCAAAAATAAGTGTAAACTAGATGATGAACAATTACGACAATTGAGTTATTATAAGCAAATGAGTAAACATTACATCAATTTATATGGACAGGTTAATATCACTCCTATCTTACAAAATAAAGAGAGTACAGTGATTACAATATTATACGATGTTGGCAATCCAAAACATATAGATTCGTTGTTTCAAAAAGTGCAACAATGGATGGCATTATCGTTTCCTGTTATTATTTGGACAGATAACGTCTATTATGACATATTGGAGAAAATTTTCCACAATAAAAGTAATGTCAAGATATATAAGAGGAATATTGAGGAGTTTCCACCTAACACATATATTGATAAAATTACCGAATTATACAACAGTTATCCAGTGTATAATCGGAGTCGCGAAAAAGACACTATAAAATATCATATGTTGATGTATTCAAGACCACATATGTGGGCAGAAAGTATTAAGGAAAATCCCTTTAATACTGATACATTTATCTGCATTGATTTTGGATTGGTTCGTTTCACACGAAACCTGTCCGTTATCGAACAATGGAATGTTAAAGATAAAGTTAAAATGTTAATGATTAATCCATTTATTGCGTCTGATGGTGATCCAATAGAGTATTTCCATAACACCCGACATAATGTGGCTGGTGGTTTGGTCACAGGTAAAGGTGAAAACATTCTCAAATTAATTGATTTGTTCAATCAAGAATTCAAGGAAATGTTGGATAATAATTGGTGTCAATTAGATGAAGCTATTATGGCCTGTGTGGTCAGAAAATATCCAACTCTATGTGATTATTCATATGGGGACTATTGTGGTATTATTTCTAATTATGATAAAATATGTGATATGACGAATGTTCCGAATATTATTCAGAAATATTTAAATAACCGATTGTATGAAGAAGCACAGACAGTAATTAATAGTATCGATTATGATTATTCTGAAACAAATAGATATTTGTTTGTTGATTATTCGGTATTGACTAACTATTACTCAATGGGCGGATTCCTTAATCCGATAGTTAAGAACATCTTGGCTGATTTGAGATATCAAGAATCATTATCATCAATTAATCAGCGACACGCAAATAACCTAAAATATTATAAAGAAAATCATGACAATTAATATATACACACGAATGGGTAACACTCAAAAACCAATCATTAAACAAGGAAAGTTATTGTCAGATATTCGGGCTCAACTGAAACCATTTGATTTACTAGTTTTTAAAGGTGATGATTTTGTATCAGGCTTTATTAGCTTATTAGAAAAAAGAGGTCATAAGAATGCAAAAGGGGGTAATTTCACACATGCTGGTATGATAGTTACATCTGATATCTTGGATAATCCCCTATTACAACCAGGGAAGGTGTATGTACTTGAATCAGTCATCAGTGGAAAATTGGGTTGTGGTGTTACTGATATTAATGGAAATGCATTTCTGGGTGTCCAGATCAGAGATTTAGATGAATTATTACCAGCATATGATTCACCAAATGATACAGCTATTGCATGGTGCCCTTTAATCAATAATCCATATATGTCAGATAATGTTAAAGAGCGGTTCACACAGTTTTACGATAGTGTATATGGTATAACTTGGGATGCTAATTGTTGGAGTTTATTGAGTACACTATATCCTCGAATGAGACCATTACGTCCGTTAATCGAAAAATTGTTACATACCGAGAAATGGTTGTTTTGTAGTGAATTGATAGCTACAGTTTATAAGGAATTTGCCGTTTTACCAGCATATGTTGATCCCAAAGATGTGCTACCAGCTGATTTAGTATACCCTGAAGAAGATACTGATAAGATGGTAAAAATTGTCAGTGATATTATATATCTTACATCATTGAAACATTATGCACCTGATGCACCTGGAGCACCGGTGGATATTAGTGTAGTTACTGTAATTACTGTGTGAATAGAATCTTTATGATAATGTTGCTGCAAGTGTATTAACATCGTGGATCATTTTGAGTCGATACAAACATCGGGGATTGATTAATTGATAAATTTCGTTTTCAGTAAACCATCCGATTTTTCTGATTTCTTTATTTTGTTCAACATGATGTGGATCATAATAAATTGGTTTACTGTGATTCACTAATTTTGCAACGTAATAACTGTTACAATATTTGACCATATTCACGCCCATGAATTTCTCTTGAAATGGTTTGACATGTAAATATAAACTTATATCTGTCGGTTCTAGTGAGGCTTCTTCACAGAATTCACGAATAGCACATTCTTGATCAGTTTCACCCCCATGGCGTTTACCTTTGGGTAATTCCCAGTCGGGTTCAATAATGCTAGTAGGATTGGTTTTAAATAACATTTGAAAACTCAAATAACCATATCTTTCGAAGTTATATCCGTTTTTTAACAAATTAAATTTTCGTTCACATTCAGTGTAGTCATTATGAATTCTCTGCATTTGTTCTTCTGTACCAACCCATAACCAAACATTTTTCCATAAATAATCAAAATCATACTGGGTAATATAATTTCTTTCAATAAGCGACAAGTCATTAATTAACAATAATAAATACTGGTAGTTTAACTCGTGGTTTGCGTCATAGTATCTACCGCGTAATAATTCGATATATTCAGGTGTATATTTTCTTTGTATCATCAAATACCTAATGGTATTTTCATCTGACTTTTTGAAAACTATGCAACCATAACTATTCGTTGGAAAATGGCACATTTTAGTTGTATGCCCATATTTACCACAATTCAGGCAGCATACCTTATTTTTCCTACTCATTTCAATATATATACGTATATATATTGAGATATCCACAATTATTTAAAAATTATTTTCAATTTTGTAAAATTCTTTTTGTCTTTGAATTCAAAAATTATATATATATATATAATATATCATATATTATGTCTCAGACAAATACCAGTTTTGTTCCATATCCAGAATATGACGATCCAGAGTTTTACAAAAAAATTTATTCGAAAAAAGAGTTCTTTAGGACTAAAGCTGGTCCTGTGCCACCAGAAGATCAAATATCAAAATATGTGAAGGAAGTATGTAATCCGAAACAGTTCACAATCCAAAATTATCAAGAATTCGTGAGAAATTTCATCTCCAGCACTACTAATTATGATGGAATGTTGCTCTTTTGGGGTGTAGGTACAGGTAAGTGTGTGTTACCTGACACAAATGTATACATTGATGGTCATCTCAAAAAAATCCAGGACATTTGGGACCTATATAATGGAGGATATTGTATCGCTGATGAATGTAATGGTGAGTGGGCACACCCGATTGAAACTTTAAATGTGAACACATTTAATCAAGAAACAGGTAAGATAATCGAATGTCCAATTAATCGCCTATATCGACAAAAAATATGTGAATCAATTAACGTGGTTACCTTATCGAATGGATGTCGATTGAAGTTGACCAAACAACATCATTTGTTGACTGAAAAAGGATGGACGAATCAATTAAATGATGTCAAAAAAATAGCGGTACCTAAACATATCATTAATCAACATAATACTAAAAGTATTGGTGAAAATTTTGCACAATTTTTAGGGTGGCATATGGCGTCGGGTAATGAGTTCCCAGGGTTACAATATTTGTTAATATTGGGTATTAATGACCATATATGTGAGGAACTTATGGATCAATTTACTAAGTTGTCTACAGATTTCAAAATGAACTATGGAGCATTTAATGTAGAAACATGGGAATTTCAAAAACTTCTCCGAATTGATTGTCCGGATTACATTAAATTACTCAATACATATGATTATAAATGGGGTATGTCTCTTATGAAGAGGATATTTCCTCAAATGATTATGACTGCACCTATTGATGAAATCAGGATCTTTTTACGGTCATATTGTGATGCTAAATTATTTGTGAATCAAGCACTGGGTAGACTTGAATTGCCTCGAATGTCAAAAGAAAGTATGGATCAGTTGACATTCTTGTTCAAATTATTTGGAATTGATGTGGTTCGAAAACGCCTTGGACAATACGAGAATATATTCATCAATCGTGAATACATGAATCAATATCTACATGAGATTGGTTTCACGATAGAGGAGAAAAGTATACTATTGACACAAATAACTAAATATTATTCGAACGAAAATAGTGATTTCTCTCATAACGAAGAGATCCTTATGGTTGATATAGTAGAGTTGCATGACGAGATATATGATGGGTATGTATATGATTTGGAAGTTAATGATTATCACAATTATGTAGCAAATGGTATTGTTTGTCATAATACTTGTGGTGCAATTCAGATAGCTGAGGGACTAAAGGATATTGTTAAAAAACTTGACAAAAAAATTTATGTTTTGACCAAATCCCAGATTAGGGCCAATTTCCTCAAAGAATTATACTCATTCGATCGAGAGAAAAAAGAATCAGTGCCAGGATCTATGCAGTGTACAGGTGATACATATTATATACCTGAGTCACAAGAACCCATCTTAGAACACCGGAAGAAAAAAGTCAAAGATATGATTCGACAATATTACAAATTTATGGGGCCACGTCAATTTACTAATTTTGTTGACACAAAAATCAAGAATAAAGTACCAGGAACTATTGGACAGTATTTCTCAAATAGTGTTTTTATTATTGATGAAGCACATGGTTTGACTAAAACAGATGGGGATTCTGAAGGTAAAAAAACAAAGAAAAGAAAGGTCAAGAAAGCTTTAATTGGTAAAGAGGAAGAGGAAGAGGAAGAGGAAGAGGAAGAGGAAGAGGAAGAGGAAGAGGAAGAGGAAGAGGAAGAGGAAGATGAAGATGAAGAGGAAGATGAAGAGGAAGAGGAAGAGGATGGGGAAGATACTGGCGAAAAAAGTAAACGTAAAAGCAAAAGCAAACGTGTCACTAAATCTGGCAAAACACTGTTAATTTCCACGAGGCGAATTATTGACGTCTTTGAAGAAATTTTCAAGGATTCTGTGGGTATTAAATTGGTGTTATTGACAGCCACTCCAATGAAGGATACCGCACAAGATTTGGTCTTAATCTTGGATTTATTGTTGAGAAATGATAAGAGACCATCATTGAAATCAGCGGTATCCCCAACAGATGTCGAAAAATATGGTGACTTTTTGGGTGAGGATCTTATGAGGCATAAGATTCTTACATATGAAAATCTATTGTTTAAAGGTGAAGATGACGTTAATGAACCACTCCTTAGAGATTTAGCTAGGGGATATGTGTCTTATGTTAGGGGTGAAAACCCAGCCAGTTTCCCTGTGGTGGTTAATGCAGCAAATGATGAAAATCACCCCTATTTGGAAGTGGGTGTTCCTCATCCAATATTGACTGATGAATGGGAGCGATTCCCCAAAAAGGATTATATGGAACATATTGAGGTGGTTAAGTGTCAAATGAGTATGTATCAATACGCTAACTATTTAGCTATTCTAAAGAGACACCCGAAAACATCCGGGGCAAAAAAACCTGCACGCGAAATGAAAATTCATAGAAGTATGCAAGCATCTAATATTGTTTTTCCAACAAAATCACCAAATATTGGTGAATATGGGGCCAATGGATTTAAAGGTGCAATAAAGGAAACACCGATGACAATCGAGACAACGGCTGGGAAAGCGACTGGTGTTGGGGCTAGAAAGAAAAAAACAGTGAGTATTTTCGATTATCAGGATAAATTTCCACCCTTCTTAAAATTGGAAGAAATTGGTAAATATTCTGGCAAATTTAGGACATTACTACTTAATATGATCCATAGTAAGGGTATTGTGTATGTGTACACAGATTTCGTCCAAATTGGTGCGAGGTTAATAGCTTTAATGCTCGAACAAAATGGATACAAGCGATTCGTTAATGAAAAATTATCTAAGTTGGGAGTGAAACAATTGTGGAATCCATCTTCAAAATATGTTGTGAAACCCAATGAATTACAATGTGCTCTCTGTGAACACAAAAAAGGTGACCATGATGATACTTGGCACAAATTTATACAGGCAACATACATTTTGTTCACGGGTAAAGAGAAATATTTCTCACAAGATGAAATTGATCTGATTAATGATAAAGATCATAATAGTAACGGTGAAGCAATCAAAATCATTGTAGGAACACGTGTCTCCGGTGAAGGAATTGACTATAAAATGCTCAGAGAAGTTCATATTATGGATCCATGGCATAACAATACCCGTCTATACCAAGTAATTGGAAGAGCTGCTCGACATTGTTCCCATTATTTCTTGGATCCAGCTGATAGGAAAGTAACAGTTTTCAGATATTGTTCAGCAGCACCCATCGAAAATGAGGAGTATAGTCAGGATCGCTCTTACAAAGAACTACGACCATATTTTGATTCAATTGTTCCGGAATCCAAAGATTTCATTCCATTCACATTCAAAGAATTATTTATGGAAACATCTGATGAAAAGGTTTATCGGCGCGTTGAACGAAAAGATAAATTTGTCAAGAAAGTCGAACGCATATTGAAAATAGCTGCTGTTGATTGCGCATTCAATAAGAATATCAATGTATTCCACAATTATTTAAAAAATGACAAGGATCGCAGCCGCGAGTGTGATTATATGGAATGTGATTATAAATGTGAAGGATTTGATGGACAGGATGTACCAGAACATCCTGAAAAAGTCAATTTAGATACCTACAATTTATATTTTTCGGAGCCTCAAATCGTTCGTATACAACATCATATTATCAAATTATTCAGGTTTAATTTTGTAATGAAATTGGAGAATATTATTTATGAAACGTTGTTACGGTTTCCTAGTGTTGATATTGAATTTATTTTTGAAGCGATTGACCGCATTATTGGACACATTCCACAGAAAAGTCCTATACAATTAATTGACAGGTTTTCACGTCACGGAAAACTCATTTTTGCAGACCCATATTATATTTTCCAACCAAATGACCTGCAAGATATCAGGGCTCCGTTATATTACAAAACAACACCATTGTCAGTCAAAAATAAAGCTGTCAATTTGGAACCAATCCGAGAACAAGCCCGAATTGCTGCGCCAACAGCTGCTGCAGAGTCACATGCTCAACCGGTTGAGAAAGAGGTCGGTATTAAAGAAAAAATTACTCACCTAATGGGTATTGGAGATGAGTATGAGTTGCAATACGAATTGGCAAGAATACCCCCAGAAATACAAGCATCGATTTTCGAAACAGTCGCATACTCAGAAGAGTATAAGAAGAAAACGCGATTTATGCGGAGATTAACTAAATATTTCGCTAATGATGGTAAATTATATATTATTCCTCTCACTATGGGTGAAGAGTTACTGGGTCATCATATAAGCGGCCCGAACAGGTTATATAGTCAAGTAAGACATGTATGGCTCGGGGAGAAAGATGATGTCGGTTTGGCATCACTCATGCTCAGAGATTTGACACAAAATCGTAATGCAGAGAGACTAAAAAGACCAACAGCTGATATTATTGGTTTTGTTGTTTTCGATAAAGGTGAATTCAAGTTTAAGATTATGGATATTAAGGGTCAAGAGAGAAAACGTAAAAAATTAAAGGAGGATTATTCGATCAAAACATATCGTACAGGTAAAGTTTGTAAGAATTTCAGTGTCCCGAAAATTAAAGATTTCATGGAACTTCTCCAAATGGATGAACCCAGCGGTAGGAGCAGTCGGGAGAAATTATGTATACCTATCGAATTGAGATGCCGAGAATTAGATGATCTCGATAAAGAACACAGATGGTTCTATAGTGAACAAGATCTCGCGAATTATCTAGCTGAATTTAAGAAACAGGATATTGAAGAAAAGAAAACTGCTAGAAAGAAAAAATCAGTTTCGACAACACCGAAGAAAAAGTAGAATTACGTCTGCGTAAAATATTTAAATTGTACTATATATAGATATAGAGCTATGGCACAAAAAACGATTAATTATCAAAATAATCCATTACTCGCAAATTTTATGCAATCCGAAAATGGTTTTGGGGTCTCCAATTTTCGTGTTGATAAGCAAATATCACCAACAATTAACCGTGCGACGACAGATTTTCTTTTAGAAGATGTACATCAATACACAAATCCAATTTCGGAATATGAAGATCGACGTCACTCAAATTTTTTGTTCACAGAACACTACAAAGACTATAAATTAATTGACCAACAGGATGTCTCAAACGATTATATTTATTGGGATATTATTAAAACATTCCAAGAGAGAAATCCACTGATGGATTTCTTTTTTTCAAAAAAAAATTTGGATCATTTACAAAATTTAACCATTAAGATGGTTGATATGCAATCAGGTGGTATGTATAAAATTTCTAGACAGAGCGATCCTGAACTCTTGACTGTTATGCGCTCAATTTATATCAAAACACCAACAAACCCATATTCAACCGGTAAAGATTTCAAGAGGGATATCTGTACACTTAACAAGAATGTCCTTGACTGGGTCGTTCCCAAGATATTAGTCAATGTCCAGCAATATTTAGGTTATGTTCGTGATCAAGGCAATAATATTCGCCCCATCGATCGCCCAGAATGTATGAGTGGTGCAGGCATGAGGATCAATCGTGGATTTGATGTCACATTTATTTAGATAATGTTCACAACTAATAATTTTTCTGCCCTATTTGGATAATTCCTTATGCAATAGTAGCATCATATGATGCTACTGGTCAGTTATTTGATTATAGGATATCTAGAATTTATTTAAAAATAAATTTGAATATTTAAAATTTGAATTTAATTTATACCAAAATACAAATTAAATTGTATCATTTATATATATAAATGAGTAACCCATACGTGTCTCAATTAGTGAAAGTTAAGGTTAATTTGGACCCGATTGATTTGGGGAAGGATTATGAAAAAAAAATTCATATGAAGATTGTCAAAACTTATGGAGACAAGTGTTACTTAAATGGTTTTATCAAGAGTTCCTCGATTGAAATCATTAAAATAGAGAATGGCGTGAGACGTGGATCTCATTTGCATGGATTCCTCACATTCAATGTAGAATTTAGTGCTCTTTTCTGTATACCTAAAAGGGAAACTAAAATCGTTTGCCGCGTTAGACAAATAAATAAATTTGGTATTATGGCAAATGCAACCCCGATCGATGTTATTGTTCCGCGCCAGCTCCAGACATATGGAGATATTGAACTATTTAAGGATGTAACTATTAACAGTTTAATTCAAGTACAAGCATTAGATTACACGATTGAACGTGATCGTGTGGTTGTTGTGGGATTCATTATTGCCACAAATATGAAAGAAATCAATATGGTTGATTTACCACTAGATGGATTAATTGGCCGTAAAAATTTTGGGTTCAATATTAATTTACAATTCAGTGCTGAGCCACCAGAGCCTGATGACAAGTATGGATCAAATAATACATTGAATAACCTCAAAGAACAAATCACGCAGTATAATGTTAAGAAGAAACCAAGTGATCACAGTGTTTGGGATGATGTTAAGAGACTTCTTAATCCTTATGAGTTGATTGATAAGCACCATACAGAAAAACAACTTTCCCGACTTGGTTTGAAATCGAATTTCATTAAATATAATAATTTCACGCAACTTTATGATTCAGAAAGTTTATATCCAGTTATTACCAGAGCATACTTCAAACTATGGGAAGTTTTAGTTGATACTAAAGTCATAGATAAATACAAAGATATACCACTCAGGATTGCCAATTTAGCAGAAGGCCCCGGAGGTTTTATCCAATGTATAATCGATTACAGAAATCTACAGCATCACGCAGAATGGAAAAAAGATGTATACAATGCCATCACACTAAAAAAAACTGATCCCCGTAGTGCTGTTCAAGACTGGGAATATCCAGATGGTGATGCATATTTCAAATATTTGGGCACAAATGGATATAAAATTAATCGGTCATATGGTGCCGCGAAGGATGGTGATTTGACAAATATTCAGAATATTGTTGATTTCACTGAGAATTCAGTTGGTGAAGATAAATGTCACCTAATTACTGGCGATGGTGGAATATATTTGTCTGATGAAGAATATGGTGCCCAAGAGTATGAGAATGGCAAACTATTTTTTGGTGAAATTTTAACTGCATTACATAATCAAGAAAAAGGTGGCACATTCATTCTCAAGATTTATGACATGTATTACAACATAACTATCCAAATGATCCATTTATTATCACTTTATTATAAAACTATTACCATTATTAAACCGAGAACCAGTCGTCCAGCTAATTCTGAGAAATACTTGGTATGTATCGATTTTATAGGGGATCCGGATGATGATGATTTCGTTGAAAGTTTGAAAGACTTGGGTCATTTATATGAAAAATGGATACAAAAAGAGACAATCGAAGGAGTACACATGACCAAATTATTCGATTTCCACGAGAAAGAAGACTCAGGGTTTCTCAAAACGATCATTGATTTTAACAAGTACAATGTCGATTTACAAATGGATAAAATCAATGAAGGTCTCGGTTTAGCAATGACAGGTGAAGCTGCATCACAAGATACTATAGCGAGATATAGAGCAAATCAGGAGGATTACGGTAAAGAATGGTGCGCAACCTATCAAATTCATCATGCGTGAATTCAATAAAAATATACATATAAACATATAAACATTAACCCATTATACATACATACATACATACATACATATAATTATGTCATCAAGTGATCTTGTGTCTGAAATTAACATAAAAATCAAAAATAAGATCACACCTTCGGACAAGGAAAAAGAAGCATTGTTGCACAAATTGAACAAACAATTGAACGAAGAAGATCATATTTATATATTCACCGAAATATTGCAAAATATGGACAAAAAAGTATACACTATCACAGAAAATTGTACTTTGTTTGACTTAAATGATTTGGATAATGAAAGTTTTTGGAAAATATATTATTACACACAACTATTCATTGATCAACATGAGCGCCAAAAAGAAATTAATAAGGCACGAAAGGAGAATGACGAATTGACTGAACAGTTTACACAAACAGTTGAAAATAAACTGAGACAAATCAAGGAAAATACAACAGAAAAAAGAGATTCATCTGTATGTGTCTCGGATTATGAAAAGTTAAGAATTGACGCGTTGAGTCAATGTTCTTATTCAAGTTACGCTACAACAAATGAGTCTGGTGATACAAATAAAAAAATATTGGGTAGATCTGTGGGAGTTGAGAAGACAATTTATTCAGATAATTATCAACAAAGATGGAAACAGTTGAATAAAAATGATGAAATTTCTAAGAAGGTAACAAGAATATCATTTAAATGTGATAATGATAAGACTTCCCAGCCAAGCATAAGTAATGTTATTGGTAATATTAATTGTAATGACAATGACAATGACAATGACAATGACAATGGCAACAGCAATGGCAACAGCAATGGCAATGGCAATGACAATGACAATGACAATGACAATGACAATGGCAACAGCAATGGCAACAGCAATGGCAATGGCAATGGCAATGACAATGACAATGACAATGACAATGGCAATGGCAACGGAAATGACGATGACGATGACGATGACGATGACGATGACGATGACGATGACGATGACGATGACGATGACGATGACGATGACTATGATGAGATTGCACATGGTGGTGGTGATGATGATGATGTCATGATTAATTATACTAAATCGTCTGATGATAGTATTAATATGGAAATGAAACAATTCAGAAAAATGTTGCCCGAAAAATCAAAAGTTAAACTGGCATTGAAAACGAGAAGTAAAAATGATGAATATGATTAAATTCAAAGTTAAAATTGATGTATTTAAATATGATATCACATTTAAATATATCAGTTAGAGGGTGTCCAGAAATACAACATTGGTAAAATCAAAAGTGATTTACTATTCTTTCCAGTAAATCATTTTGAGTGATATCTATCAATGTAGTATCTGATTATTTTAGAGGGTGTCCAGAAATACGATCTTCGTTAAAAAGATTAAAATAATTTGTATTTTATATTCTTGCTTAAAATCAGATTCAATGTTTGATTTTAAGAG
>Ga0209450_10000220_pt1 | contig 31241 bp, 25 predicted proteins | sample FrelakmetLWP11LW_FD_187149 | JGI IMG/M metagenome (GOLD analysis project Ga0209450, IMG submission 187149) | Freshwater lake sediment microbial communities from the University of Notre Dame, USA, for methane emissions studies - LWP11 LW (SPAdes)... | ecosystem: Environmental > Aquatic >...
TTTAGACCTTCAGACCTCAGACCTTCAGACCTCAGACCTTCAGACCTCAGACCTTCAGACCTCAGACCTTCAGACCTCAGACCTTCAGACCTCAGACCTTAAGATTAAATTTTATCCGGAATCAGGTCGGCGATAAGACAGACCGCCATCGCAACGACCCCCTCGCCACGTCCCGTAAACCCCATCTTTTCTGTAGTGGTGGCCTTTACCGTCACCGCATCGGGCGAGATCTCAGCGATGGCAGACATGGTTGTGCGCATGGCGCTGATGTAGGAGGCTATCCTGGGGGTCTCGAGACAGAGGGTGCTGTCTATATTGACTATCCTGTACCCCTTTTCCTTTATCATATCGACAGTACGCTTCAGGAGTATCTTGCTGTCTATCCCCCTGTACTCCTCTGATGTATCGGGAAAGTATGTGCCTATGTCATTCATCCCTGCCGCGCCCAGCAGAGCATCACAGATGGCATGTATGAGAACGTCACCGTCAGAGTGAGCAACGCATCCCCTGTCTGAAACAACATGCACCCCTCCGAGCCAGAGCTCGCGCCCCTCTTCAAGGCGATGAAAGTCAATCCCCTGTCCAATCCTGTGACGGAGGTTCATAAATTATTTCTTCGAGACGTTGCGCAATGAGTCAAACTCAAAGCCGAGTGAGAACCTCATCGTATTAGCCATCGGATTATTTTGGGTGAGAGGAATAAGATAGGAGAAGTCGATTGTGAATACATTCAGCCTGAAGCCTACCCCTGCGGTGAAATACTTCCTGTTACCCTTTATCTCTGCCTCGTTGAAATAACCCGTGCGGAGTGAGAACTGCTGATTGTACCAGTATTCCACTCCAATGGAGAACATTACTTCACGGATCTCCTCCCAGAACCCGTACGGGGCATCATAGAACGACTGGAAGATAGCCACCGGTACTGAAACATTCGGATCTTTTCCCTTCAGGATGGTTGTTCCGTCAGTATCATAGATAGGAGGGGTGGGAACGAGCAGTTTGTTAAAATCAACCAAAAACCCGAGTGAATTATACCTGTCAAGATTTACAGTCATGGTTGTGCCCAGCCTCATATTCATGGGTATGAAAAAAGGGTCATCGTCCTCAGTGTAGTTCATCTTTGAACCGATATTCGAAAGATTTACCCCGGCTGAGATGGTTCCAACTTTTTCGCCGAGTTTTATGGGAGTTGTATAATAGGCAGAGGCATCTGCTGCAAAGGCTGTGCCTGCTTTAGTTGCTGTTTCGTTTACTACCTGGTTACCCGTTAAGTTAGAATATATGAACCTCATTGCCACGCCCCCTGACCAGTTCTTTGAGAACAGTCGGGAGTAGGCTGCGTCAACCGAAAATTCGTTTGGTTTATATGAGCGTATATAGTTGCCGTATTCATCAGTGAATTCTATATACCCCAGCGATGAGTACATGAGGCTGCCGGCAAGAACCTGGCGGCTGTCAATCCTGTAATATCCGGCAAGGTTGGCAAGGCTGATATCGGGTACAAGTGATCTCAGCCAGGGTGAGTATGCAATTCCGAGCCCGCCGTTTCCGTCAATGAAAGCATATTTGGCCGGGTTCCAGTGCATGCTGTACAGATCAGGCGTTGTTGCCACACCCGCATCACCCATGCCTCCTGAACGTGAGTCAGGCGCGATGGTCAGGAACGGAACCACTGTCTGTATGACATTCAGGTAATCATCCGGCTGAGCTGCAACGGGGATAACGGATGCCATTATTAAAATTAATGAGCTAAATATCAGCGCCTTAGTTTTCATTATATCGTTTTTCAGAAATTTGTGCAAATATAAAACAAAAAAAAGGGAGAGTTATTGTATTGTTTTACAAAATGATGATCTTCCCTGACGAAGAGGCTCTCTCCCCCTCATCCGTGACCGCTTCGGCACGCCAGATATAAAGACCCCGTGTAACCCTTCCTCCGTTGTCGTCACAGCCATCCCAGTATATGTCAGGAAGCTGATAGCCGGTGCTCGGAACCCTCTCCCTGATTCGTTTCAGAGCGTTTCCGGCTGTACTGTAGATGGTAATGGTGATATCTATCTCACTGTCCGGCCTGTTATGTCCGGCTGTAAACCAGGCTTCATCGGTTGCCGGATTGGGATAGCAAAGGAGATCTGTCAGTCTGAACCTTCCGCTGCTCTCCATGACGAAACTCAGGGTTGCCACCGACGGATTGTTAAGGTTATCCCATGCCCGCAGTGAGACAGTATGTTCACCTTTCTCCGTTATGAAGACCGGGTATTTCAGGCTTCCGGAAGTGTGGCCACCTATGTCTGCACTGTAAAGGCTGTTAAGCACCACTGCATCTGACATATCGTCATCAAGCCAGGCGATGATATCATGACCGATTCCTGATCCGGAGGCATTGATGCCTGACTCATCCTCGAAGAGGGCAAGCAGTGTGGGACTGTCATCGGTGATGCCTCCCCCGATAAAAAGGGTATCATTCATGAAGAGTCTGATTTCCGGGCCTTCGGTGTCATCAATACCGGTATCCGAGAAGCCTCCGACAATGACATCTGAGAAGCTTCCGTTCAAATCTTCCGTTTCGTTTCGGGCATAGTATGTAATCATCCCCGGGCCGAAGGTGTAGTTGATATCAAGAGGCACGATGAATGAGAAGTTGAATAGTCCTTTTATCACACTTGTCCTGCCCCTGAAGATAGTGCTGCCGGTCACCTTATAGCTCATCGGTGATCCACCGTCGTTGGCAAGGGTGCTTATGTTCCGGACCTTGTCAAGAATGACGGCCTCCACCTCACCGCTGAAGTCATTCATCAGGCTTCCGCTGTTCTCCTCAAGATGACCGCTTACGGTAACCAGCGAGAGGGCCTTCAGCGTGTCGGTTGCGTTTTCAACCGATACCCTGTTTATTGAATCCGTTACTACCTGCTCCTTCACTGGCCATGCAAGTCTCAGGGCAGGGTCGCCCAGGAGAAGGAAGTTGCGTTTATTCATCCCGGGGCCTGAGCTGATCTTGGCCTGCCTGATGATGTCTCCCATCCTCATGGCCCGACCGTCCGGCGCAGTTGTAAAGGCATTTTTATAAATGTTGTAGTTGAGAGTGAAATTAGGGGCTGAATAGACGACTCTTGTAGTGCTCATCAGTGCAATTCCCCCTCCCTCAGGATTGAGAAGCACCATTTCACCGGCAGATGTCCTCGCGGCTATCGATCCGGTTGCCGGATTTATTTCAACATCATCGAACCGTGAGAACTCGCATGTGGCGGTGATAAACAAGGGGAGCATCGCGCTGTTCTTCCATGAGTTTATATCGTCAGTCCTGACCACTCTCTCGTGTGCAAGACCCGATTCATTGCCATGACCCACATAGTTTAATATCAGACATCCTGAGGCGATACGGTTATTGATTGCCTTTACAACGTCAGGATATGAATTGCCTGAAACCGATGTCACCTGGCGAAAGGCATCGAGGTAGATCTTGTCGACGGTTAGGGGAGGGGCCTCATCTGCTGCCGTGGCTGCGAGTATTTCCGCGTCTGACATGTGCAGGTTGGCATCTTCATCGTCAGCCACCAGGCAGAGCATGTTTCGCCATGGCCCCATTGTTGAGGAGTTCATATACGAAGCTATCTTTCTCACCATGATGCCCGCTGATGTTGTATCTGCTGCAGGCAGCCTGCCTATGGATATGTCGAGATAACCGTCTGCCTCACCCTCTCCGTCGTCGAGCAGTCCGTAGAAATCGTCTGAGGTGAAAGAGAGTACTCCGATATGTGAGTTGACTGACTGCCAGGTGGGAATGAACGAAGGGTTCCCGGGAGGAGGTGTCTTATTCTCATATGATCCGTCACCGAGGAGCAGGAGATAGCCCGGAGGGGAGCCGGTCTCGAGACCTCTCCTGTACATCATCCTTATGAAGTTTCTAATGGCTGCCGCATCGGGTATCCCTCCCGAAAACTCATTGTATATCTGTTCCGGGGTTACAATAACCGAAGATGTGCCGTCGTCGTTGAGGTGCAGTTCTGAAATCCGCGCAGCATGATCCAGGAACAGCGGATGCGATACAATGATCATATCAGGCGGAGCAAGTGAATGCAGATCCTGGTTTGGCACCTGAGTCTTCATGATCACCGGGCGCAGCAGGGTCTGTGTTGAAAATGCAACGAATCTGCGGAGGCTGTCGGTGGCTGCAGTGAAGGCAGTGATGCCACCTGAAAAACCTGTCTCCATTGTCCTTGGAGCAAAGGGTTCAGTGACATCCCATACCTGCAGCGGCACGGAGCATGTTACGCTGAAGCGGGTTACGGCTGATGGCGCAGCGGAGCGCGAGTCACTTATTATCAGTTGCCTGTCAGAACAGACCAGGTGAGCCCGTGCGGTGTAATCTACATAGTCTGCATATCCGGTGGCAGAGAGATTACCATTGTTATTGAAAATCAGGCCGAAGGGGGGTGATGCGGAGGAGGGCATTACTGAGTCCGCTGCAGTTACTATGTTGGCATAAACGCCGTTGATATCGGAAATATTTACCGGAGCGACAGTCATTGTTTTAATAACCGCGGTTCCCTGTTTCATTGTGAATGAGGTGCTGTTTTCTGACCGGGCAAGGACCCTTACCCTGTAGATGATCTTTTCGTTAAGCACAAGGTTGCTGAAACGGGGTGTGATGTTGTTTTCGACACCGTGAGCTGCCTGCTGATACCATTCCCTGCCTGACCGGATCAGGTTAACGACCTCATTCTCATGTCTGAAGGTGACATCGTGTGATGATGAGCTGCGGTTATACGGCTGAGCAGGCGGCGATTCTGCCGTTATCGTGGCAGCACCACCCGCCTGTGAGGTTGCAAAGTAAAATGCAGTGTCCGAGTAGTGGTGCCTCCGAAATTCATATGACCGTGAATTTCTGTTATATACCCACCGATGGGTCCCCTCGCCGTAAAAGAGAAGGTAGTCGCCCTCATTGAAAATGCCGTCGCTCCCTTTTTCAGTCTTAAAGGCTATCTTCTTCAGGTCGTCAGGGGCTGATCCGTCATTGTAGAATGAGAGCTGCCCCGTGTTGTTGCCATACAGCACCAGGGAGGAAGGGTCGCTAAACCCCATATCCTTTATCTGTGACCAGTCAAGCCTGTATACACCCGGTTCGGTCACGGCGATCTTAACCCATCTGCCTTTGCCGAGCACCGATGCGGAAGAATATCCCTGGCCGGATGCCTGCAGCACCGGCAGAATCATAGACAATGTGAACAGCAGACATTTCAGTCTCATCTGCGCAAAGATAGTTAAGTCGATTATCTTTACCCCCTGAAAGATGAATCCCCAGGCATAATATTAACGTCACTGAATCGTTGATATTGCTGATAAGTAGCCATGAAAGTCATAAAGTGCACGGCTGTTGTGATAATAATTTTATGCGGACTTACCGTTCAGGGTCAGGATACGTGGTACGGCGCCATGTCGGGGCTGCACTTCATGTATAATCCGGCATTTACCGGGGCAGCCGGAAAACCGGAGATGAGGCTCTCAAGCTATTCATTCCTCCCCGGCAACGGATATGGCCTCAGGTCGGTTTACGGATCATATAATGACTACTCATCATCACTGCACGGCGGAGTGGGCATTTGGCTTTCTGATGACATGCTTGGCGATGTGATGAATGATTTCAGGGCAGGGTCGACCTATGCCTATCACCTGCGGGCCGGGAGAGATCTTTATTTCAGTGCGGGTCTTACGGCTTCATTGGTACACCGCGGCATCAGGGCAGGCTCGGTAATCCTGCCGGAAGATATTGACCCGTTTCTGGGTTATACCGGGATATCTTCCGAGGCAATCACTTCAGGAAATATCACTCTCTTCGACCTGGGCGCAGGGATAACCGTCTCCAGAGGAGCATGGTACGGTGGGTTTGCTGTCATGCACCTCACAGAGCCATGGCTCAGTGACCGGCACCAGGATCACAACAGGCTGAAGAGGCTGTATTCACTCAATGCCGGAACCTCATTTGAACCAGGCGGCAGCAGCCTCACAGTGACCCCTTCGGTTTCCCTGCATCTCCAGTACGGGAATATTGTAACATATTTAGGTGCCGAACTGCTTTTCAGGGAGATAATGTGCGGACTGGCCCTGTGGCATGAAGGAAACGGCTTTACCGCTGCCGAACCAGCCCTGGGATGGGACACTGGGACTGCAAAGATCATATTATCATACAGTTACATACTCAGTGGAGGAAATTCAGTCATCAAAGGCACAGCTATTGTCAAAGCGGGATTGTCAATTTGTTTTAATAATGTTGAAAAAAGTAGGGTGGTTCATGTAATAAAGTTACCTGAATTGTAGTTATTTTGGAGCAGAGTTGTTTAATAGTTATTTTTTATATATTTGAAAATTAATTTAGTTAACACTAATCAAGCCATGTATAAACTCAGAGCTTTACCGGTTTTTGCAGTTGTTGCACTCTTCTTTTTTGCGTGTAAGGGAGGACAACCGGATAATGTATCTCCTACTACAGGATGGAGTTACAGGGATCCAAAATCGAGTGATGTGAATGATCTCGGCTATCCCATTGGAGAGGCATCAGAACAGCTCACCGGTCCTAATCTTGTGCTCATTGAAGGAGGTACTTTCACCATGGGCAGGGTTGAGCAGGATGTAATGTACGACTGGAACAATGCTCCGCGCAGGGTTACAGTGTCATCTTTCTATATGGATGAAACAGAGATATCGAACCTTGATTACCGTGAATATCTATACTGGCTGAGGAGAGTCTACAGTGACTATCCCGAGGTTCACCGCCGCGCTCTTCCCGACACACTTGTATGGCGCAGCCCGCTGGCATTCAATGAACCTTACGTACAGTATTACTTCAGGCATCCTTCATATAATACTTACCCGGTGGTTGGTGTAAGCTGGCTCCAGGCCAATGACTATTGTGTATGGCGTACAGACAGGGTCAATGAGCAGATACTTCTCGAAGGGAAGTGGCAGGATCCAAACGTTGAGCAGGCAGGGGCCAATAACTTCAACACCGAGTCATATCTTGCAGGTCAGTATGAAGGTGTACCGGGGGAGAGGGTTGATGAACTTCATCCCCGTGTCCGCCAGGAAGATGGCATACTGCTGCCGCGCTACCGTCTCCCGACGGAGGCAGAGTGGGAGTTTGCTGCCTACGGCCTCAGGGGTAATACGTTCGAGGAGAGGATTTACGAGAGAGCGATCTACCCGTGGGACGGACATAACGTCCGCAACTCGGCACCCAAGTACAGGGGTGAGTTCATGGCTAACTTCGTCCGCGGTCGCGGTGACATGATGGGTGTTGCAGGAAACCTCAACGATGCCGGAAGCATCACGGTTGATGTGAGATCATACTGGCCCAATGATTACGGTCTCTATTGCATGGCCGGTAACGTGAATGAATGGACCCAGGATGTATACCGTCCCCTGTCATCGGAGGATATTGACATGTTCAACCCCTTCAGAGGCAACGTCTTTACAGACCTCCGCCGTGATGCCAACGGTCAGGTGGTTGAGAAAGACAGGCTTGGAAGACTCCAGATTGACACAGTCAAGCCTGACGACGTCGCCAACAGGTTTAACTACCAGAAGGCTGATTACAGGAATTACCTCGACGGTGACGTTATATCGAGCATCTCCTCAAGCCTTGAGTGGTCAGGTAACGCCGATCTGCCTCAGACAGAAAAGATGTATGCGCAGAATGAGACCGACTCCGACTTTGTGACCCTCATCAATGACAGGGCAAGAGTCATCAAGGGAGGTTCATGGAAAGACAGGGCTTACTGGCTCAATCCTTCCACACGCCGCTATCTTGATCAGGAGGCTTCACGTGATGACCTCGGATTCAGATGCGCTATGATAAGGGTAGGAAGTCCTGCCGGATTGTAATCATCATTATCAAAAAATATCATAAAGCCTCATTATGAAGAATAGTGAGGCTTCTTTTTAGATAACCATGGAAATAAAGGAATTATACACCATCGTACGCAACTCTGCCGGCATAACCACAGATTCGCGCAGCATCAGAAAGGGAGTGATATTCTTTGCCCTGAGGGGGCCTGCCCATGACGGTAACAGGTTCGCCTCAGCCGCACTGGCAGCGGGGGCAGAGGCCGCCGTGGTTGACGATCCTTCCCTTGCCGGTAAAAACATTATTCTAGTTGACAATGTGCTTGCCACACTGACAGAACTGGCAAAACACCACCGCCGGATGATAAGTATTCCCGTCATCGCCATTACGGGGTCAAACGGCAAAACGACGACCAAAGAACTCATTGCGGCAGTGCTTTCAAAGAAAGGGAAGGTTCACCGCACAACAGGTAACTTCAATAATCATATCGGTGTGCCCCTTACCTTGCTGGCAGCTCCTGATGACACAGCATATATGGTGGTGGAGATGGGAGCAAACCATAAGGGCGAGATAGCGGCTCTGTGTGAGATAGCTATGCCAACCATCGGCATCATTACGAACATAGGCAAAGCACATATCGAAGGCTTCGGCTCACTGGAGGATATCAGGGAAGCCAAATCAGAGCTCTATCACTGGCTCAGGAAGAGTGCAGGTGTGGCTATCTATAACGAGAAGAGCAATACGCTTAAGGAGTTAATATTCAATATAGTGCACAAAGCCGTTCCCTACTCTGACCCATACGGTACAGACCTCCTGGTTGAAGCGGCTGAGGCTGACGGCCTGTACCTCAGGGTTAAGGCTGATTATGAAGGACGTCATTACAACTTCACTACAAACCTTTTCGGTTCGTACAATACGGACAATATCAGGGCCGCGATGGCTGTCGGCGTTTTCCTGGAGGTGCCGTTCAGTGACATTATCGATGCTGTTTCGTCATTTAAGCCTGCCAATAACCGGTCGCAGGTTGTCAATACAGGAAAGAACATCCTTATATGCGACTCGTATAATGCCAATCCTTCAAGCATGGAGAAGGCCATAAACTCATTTGCCGGAGTCAGTGCAGAAAAGAAAATGGTCATCCTGGGAGACATGCTTGAGCTTGGTTCTGAGAGTGAGGCTGCCCATGACAAAGTCATAAGTGATCTGAAGGCTCTCGAAGGGGCCGATATCTCAGTGGTGGGCCCTCTGTTCAGTGCTGCGTCGGAGAGATCGGGAGGTATCCGGTCATTCGCTTCCACCGAAGATCTGTACAAATGGCTTGAATCTCAGAAGCCTCAGTGTTATTATATAATGGTTAAGGGATCAAGGGGTATGATGCTCGAGAAGCTGTACCCTCTTCTATAAGCTGCTCCGCAGAGTTATCACCACGATCTCTGGTCTTGTCCCCAGGCGCATGCGCGGCCCCCACAGTCCAAACCCGGAAGAGACGATCACGTGTGTGTTGCCGAATTTACCGTAACCGTGACTCAGCTCAAACATTTTCGATGTAATATAGGTGATCGGCCACATCTGACCGTTGTGTGTATGACCCGACAGCTGAAGGTCGACCGGGGTGCTTGCAAGATCCGATAATCCGTATGGCTGGTGATCGAGAAGAATGACAGGTCTGGTTTTATCGGTCATATCAAGCAACGAGTCGAGTGACGCACGTCCTTTCCCAAAGCCCTGTATTGCGCTCCTGTCGAGCCTCCCTACCAGCTGGACTCCGTTGCCGAGTGAGACGACCTCATCCTGCAGAACCCTTATCCCCTTGCTTTCAATATAGGGGAGCGTTTTACTCAGGTCTCCTATATACTCATGATTGCCGGTAATTGCGTAGTTACCTTCGGGCAGATATGGCAGCTTAAGATGTGAAAGAAGGTCGCCGCGCAGAACCGGTCCTATACTCCCGTCAATTATATCGCCGAGAAAGAGAACCAGGTCAGGCTTTTCGTTGCTTATCATCTCAGTGAGATGTCTCATGCTCCGTTTCCTTATGACGCTCCCCAGGTGAATATCCGAAACGGCTACAATCTGCATTGAATCTGTCCCGTTGCTGAAACGCTTGTCAACAGTGAGGTCGTACCGCTTTATCACAGGGCTTACTGCGTTGATGAATCCGGCAATGATCAGTATGAGTGTCGTTACCGTTATCCCACCGAAGAGCCAGAGCCTTATCCGCGGCACAGACGCTTCCGGAATGAGCCTGAAGGGGCTCTGTAAAAGGAAGAGGATGTCAGCGGTAAGCCAGATGAGAAATCCGTAGAGCATAAAGGCCATCCAGAATCCGCCGATGACATTCAGAACATCGGTAAAGACATTGGTGTAGCTGTGTTCAAGGAATTTGCCTGCTATAAACGTTGATGCAAGCAACAGGAAAACAATTATGTAGGTCCTGGTGCTGAAACCTGCGCCCGAGATGGCGCGGTAACCCTTGAAAAACAGGTAAAAATTTACCAGGAAATAGATCGTAAAGACTATTATCAGAAAAACTGCCATTCTGCTTTTATTGTTTATTGCCACTTCAAATCTGGAAAATATCTCTTTCCAAGTATATAATACTCGAAAATGAGAGATTTGTTCATCATTGTATGCGGAACATGATACATATCGGGGTGAGGTGACATGGTTCTGAATGTCTTTATCGCCGTCCGGGCTTTGCGGAAGTCGTTGTGGGCTCTTATTACGGCACTGAAGGCAGCTCTGCCTGACCGGAACAGAAGCACGCATGCTGCGAGCCCGTCAAGCACCTGCCTGAGAAGAATGGTTCTTCTAATATGACGTGACGGGAGATTCTTGGCCATCATTATCAGGCTGTTGCGGAAATTGTAGTATATCTTCACGGGTGAGTCATAACCGAGTGTTCCGCCTCCGACATGCCAGACCATGGCACCGGGAACATAGCATATTATGAACCCTGCATTCTGCATTCGCCAGCACAGGTCGATCTCCTCCATATGAACAAAAAAGGAGTCATCGAAGCCGTCGCACTGTTCAAAGGCATCTGCCCTTACAGCCATACATGACCCCGAAGCCCAGAATATCTCGCAGGCGTCTTCATACTGACCCTTGTCCTCCTCGATGATGTTAAAGATGCGGCCCCGGCAGAAGGGATAGCCGTATCTGTCCATATAGCCCCCTGCGGCACCGGCATACTCAAAGTAAGCGGGCTGTCCCAATGACCTGATCTTTGGCTGGCAGGCACCGACGCGCGGGTGCATTTCGAGATAAGTTATCAGTGCCTCTGCCCAGCCTCTTTCTACCCTGACATCAGAATTCAGAAGGATATAATATTCGGCCTCAACCTGTTTCAGCGCCCTGTTGTATCCGCCGGCGTATCCGTAGTTCCTGCCCAGGGCAATGACCCTGACATCAGGATGGTTTTCGGCCATCCATGCAACCGAGTCGTCTTCCGAGCCGTTGTCTGCCACAATCACCTCGGTGTCAGCCGATTCGGTATTCTGAAGAACCTCCGGTAAATACCTTCCCAGGAATTCCCTTCCGTTCCAGTTAAGAATAACAACTGCCGTTTTAACCATTGTTCCTGTTCCTTTTATATTTCCACCGCCTGTGTGACCATAACCAAAATGCAGGTTGTGCCCTTATTGTTTCCTCGAGCATCTCGACGTGCTTCTGTGTTATGAATCCCGGTGCTTCATTCTTCGGATGTTCTGATATAAGCTTTGCCTCAAGCTCATAATATCCTCTCTTCACCTTGCGGGTATGAATGAATACCACAGCCGAGTCCATCATTACTGCAACCTTCTCCGTCCCCTTGTAAATGCCCGTTTCCTGGTTCAGGAAAGTGGTCCAGTAGGCATGCTCGCTGGGAGGTGGGGTCTGATCTGCAGCAAACGCTGTAATAGTACGGATATTCTTCCTCCTGTACGTGACAATGTCGCGGAGGATGCTCTGCATGGGCGATATTTTGGAGCCAAATTGTGTCCTCAGATCATATACAAACCTGTCAAAATACTTGTTCTTCAATGGTTTATAGATGGCCAGAATCTGATACCTGGTTGAAAGCTGAACAGATGAGAGCCATTCCCAGTTGGTATGGTGGCTGCAAACCGCAATGACATCCCTCCCCTCGTCAAAGAGACGGTCAAGGAGGGAGATATTTTTCAGTCTGTACCTGCGGGATATCTCTTGAGGACTTATATGTGTAAGTTTCAGTGCCTCAACAAAGAGATCGGTGAGGTGCCTGTAGAATATCCGTTCGGTTCTTTTCAGTTCAGCCTCACTCATTTCAGGAAATGAGTTTCTGAGGTTTTTTGCCACCACCTTGCGCCGGTACTTGAATACGTAATAAATGAGCAGATAGAAGAAATCGGAGAAGATATAAAGGACTCTCAGGGGAAGGAGAGTTATCAGGTAGTTTATCGTGTAGAAAATGTAAAATCCCGCTTTTTTCATATTTATGGCGTTTCAATCAGCTCTCCGTTCATTGCCGAATCGTCCCGCAGCGTTGTAAGCCTGACCTTTCTGACAGTCCCCGGTAACTCTTTTCCGTAAGGCACCACGGTCCTGATGTAACTGTCTGTAAAGCCCGACAGGAATCCGTTGTCGCCACTCTTCTCGAAGAGCACATCATGAAGAGTGCCTGAGGCAGATCGCATGAAGAGTGTGCGCCGGCTCTCGGATAATTTTATCAGTCTCCTGCTCCGGCGCTCCCTGTCAGATGCATTGACATGTCCGGGCATCGCTGCTGCCGGGGTCCCTGGCCGCGGAGAAAAGGAGAAGACATGAAGATAGGAGAGGGGAAGGCTCTCAAGGAAACGGTATGTATCCTCATAATCTTCATCAGTCTCGCCCGGGAATCCTACAATAACATCCGCTCCAATGCCGGCATGAGGCATAAGCTCCCTGATCCTTGAGACCCGTTCGCTAAACAGGCTGCGGCTGTATCGTCGCCGCATGAGACCCAGTATCCTGTCATTTCCGCTCTGCAGAGGCATGTGTATGTGAGGCATCAGCACCGGCTCCGCGGAGATAAGTTCAATGATGCCGTCTGTAAGCAGGTTTGGCTCAATTGATGACAGCCTTAGCCTTGCAAGACCTTCTGTTTTAACAAGTGCCCTCAGCAGATCCTCAAGGTTATCTCCGGTGCTCTTCCCGAAGTCGCCCACGTTGACACCTGTAAGTACTATCTCCCTGACACCCGAAGCAACTATCCCCCTTGCTTCTTCGGTTATTTCACTTATTTTCGGATTGCGGCTCCTGCCTCTTGCCTTAGGGATCGTGCAGTAAGAGCAGTGATAGTCACATCCGTCCTGTACCTTAAGGAACGACCGTGTGCGGTCACCGGCTGACCATGATGATATAAATGCCTCGTTATCAATGGTTTCGCACGAGTGTATCTCTGGCGTCACTCGTTTGTTCAGGTTCTCGGCATAGGAAGCGATATCAAACTTCTCGCTGGTACCCAGCACGAGGTCAACACCCTCTATCGAAGCAGCCTCCTCAGGTCTAAGCTGTGCATAGCAGCCCACGACAGCGACAAAGGCTCCGGGATTATGGTGGATGATCTTTCTTACTGTCTGTCTGCACTTACGGTCTGCAGCGTCAGTGACACTGCATGTATTTATGACAAAAATATCTGCATGACTGTCAGGAGAGACCCTCTCAAAGAGCTCTTCAGGGAACGACCTGGCTATCGTCGAGGTTTCGGCAAAGTTAAGCTTGCATCCCAGTGTATGAAACGCTACTCTCTTCTTCAAATTGAATCGGTTACGGTTCCGGCTGCAAAAATAGTAAAAAAGCCGGTCTAAAGCAGTCTGCTGGCAAGCTCGGCAAGGAAGCTTCTCTCACCCTTGACGAGGTGCACATGGGCGAAGATGTCCTGACCCTTCATCTTGTCAGAGAGATAACTCAGTCCGTTTGATCCCGAGTCGAGGTAAGGTGAGTCTATCTGTTCAATGTCACCTGTGAAGATCATCTTTGTCCCCTCTCCGGCCCTGGTGATGATGGTCTTTACTTCATGAGGGGTAAGGTTCTGCGCCTCGTCAACGATGAAATAGATGTTGGAAAGGCTGCGGCCTCTTATGTAAGCCAGCGGTGTGATGACCAGCTTTTCATCCTTCACCATGTCGTTGATGCGTATAAACTCCGGACTCTGTGCCGAGAAGCGGTGTTTGATGACCGTCAGGTTGTCAAAGAGGGGCTGCATATAGGGGTCCATCTTCTCCTTGACGTCGCCGGGAAGGTAACCGAGATCACGGTTTGCCAGCGGCACGATGGGTCGCGCGAGGAATATCTGCTTGTAACGTTTATGCTGATGAAGAGCAGCTGCCAGGGCCAGAAGGGTCTTGCCTGTTCCTGCCTTGCCGGTGAGTGAGACAAGCTGAACGTCAGGATTGGTGAGAGCGTCAAGGGCAAAGGTCTGCTCGGCATTGCGCGGGTCGATGCCGTACGTTGTCTGCTTGAGAACCCTGACAAGCATCTTTGAGACCGGGTTATAGTGTGCCAGAGCACTTGACCCGCTGTTGCGCAGAATGAAGAAATGGTGCCCGGGCTCCAGATCCTTCAGCTTCATCTCGGATGCCGGCACACCGTCAGTCTGCTCATACAGCCTGTTAATAAGGTCGTGGTCGACATTCTCGATGGTCTTGATCCCTTTGTACAGATCATCAAGATTTGCCACCTTGTCATTCTCATAGTCTTCTGCCCTTACACCAAGTGACTTGGCCTTCATCCTCAGATTGATGTCCTTGGTGATCAATACAACGGCTTTGTCTTTATGCTCGTTTGTAACGTAGTCTGCTATCGCCAGGATACGGTGATCAGGTGTCTTTTCCGGAAATGATTCTGAAACGCGCTCGGAAAACTGTTTGCCTGTCTCTATGTGCAGGTTGCCAAGTTTTTCTCCCAACGGTATGCTTCCTGTCAGAAGCAGATCCCCTGAGATCTTGTCAAGTTCGCGGGTGAACTCGCGGGCATGAAAGTTAATCAGGTCATTGCCACGCTTGAACTTGTCAAGTTCTTCAAGCACCACAATCGGAATTATAACATCGTTCTCCTCAAAATTGTAAATGCACGTGTAGTCATGAAGCAACACGTTGGTGTCCAGAATGAAAATCTTCTTTTGCTTGCTCTTTTTCGCCATAATTGAATTCTTTTTAATGACTGCAGATCCGGCGCATCTTCCGTCAGGTGACAAAGATAGCCTGGCCCCTGCCTCTGAACAGGCATTTATTGTAAATTTGCGAACAACACCAGAGAGGTTATCAACATGACATATCAGGAGGCCGTGAACTGGCTTTACAGCAAGCTGCCGGCGTGGCACAGGGTAGGCAAGGCTGCCTACAAGGCGAACCTTGACAACACCCTCGCCCTTGATGCTTATTTTGGCAATCCCCATCGCTCATTCCGGTCGGTGCATGTAGCCGGAACAAACGGTAAAGGGTCTGTATCCCATATGATTGCCTCTGTCTTTCAGGATGCAGGATATAAAACCGGACTCTATACATCACCTCACCTGAAGGATTTCAGGGAGAGGATAAGGGTCAATGGCACGATGATACCTGAAGAGGAGGTGATAGACTTTATCGGGCGCCATGAGTCAGTCATAACCTCTGTGAAGCCCTCATTCTTTGAGCTGACTGTTGCCATGGCGTTTGACTACTTCGCCCGGATGGCAGTTGAGGTGGCTGTTATCGAGGTGGGCATGGGAGGAAGGCTCGACTCCACAAATATAATTACTCCCGTGCTGTCAGTCATTACCAACATCGGCCATGACCATATGGAATTTCTTGGTGACACGCTGGCAGATGTTGCGGCAGAGAAGGCTGGCATAATTAAGGAAGGGGTGCCTGTCGTGATTGGAGAGACACATAGCGAAACAAGGGATGTCTTCGTATCCCGGGCTGAGAAGATGGATGTTCCGATATCATTCGCTGACAGAGAATACAGGTGTAACATGGGAGCTCTGGATGACATGACAGGCCTCAGGCAGTATGTGCTTTATGACCTACACAGTCATGCGCGGAGAAGGGGTGTCACCCCGCTGGGCGGACTGGCGCAGCAGAAAAACATTCAGACAGCTGCTTCGGCTGTCGCAAAACTGGCCCCGGGGTTCGGACTTGATGAGGCTCATTTTGCGAGGGGTGTGGCAGATGTGGTCAGAAACACCGGACTGATGGGACGTTGGCAGATACTGGGTCACTCGCCGCTGACGGTATGTGACACCGGCCATAACCGTGAGGGACTTGAATATGTCATCAGGCAGATCAAGGCTGTCTCCATGGCCAGGCTTCACATGGTGATAGGCTTTGTCAATGACAAGGATCTGTCATCCATCCTGCCGCTCTTTCCTGAAGAGGCTCATTATTATTTTACAAAGGCATCCATTCCCCGTGCGATGGATGAGCAGGTATTGAAGGCTGAGGCTGAGAAATATGGTCTTCACGGTACCAGCCACGCATCGGTGGCCCTGGCGCTTGATTCTGCCAGGCAGTCGGCAGATCCTGATGATATGATATTCATCGGCGGATCTACGTTTGTCGTGGCAGAGGTACTTTAGCAAGGCGCGAGGGGCAGGGAGCGAGGGGCAAGACCGAAGACGGAAGACGGGAGACGGAAGACGGGAGACGGAAGACGGGAGACGGGAGACGGGAGACGGAAGAAGGGAGACGGAAGACCGAAGACGGAAGACGGAAGACGGAAGACGGAAGAAGGGAGACGGGAGACGGAAGACGGAAGACTGAGGACTGAAAACTGAAGACTGAAGACGACAGGTTAATACTTTTTTCATAACTTAATGCCCTAATCCCATCGATATGAAAACACCTTTTATTTCTGCATTTATTCTTCTATCATTCGCTGTGATGCTGAATGCACAGGAGAGCAAAAGGCTGACAATACTCCACACAAATGATTTTCACTCTCACCTGCAGGGCTTCGCCCCCGAATCAAAATATACCCCCGGCGTACCTGACAATGATCCTACGCTGGGCGGATTCTCACGCATTGCCGCACTCATTGCTGCGGTGAAGGCAGAGAATCCGGAAGGAACCATGGTCCTTGACGCCGGAGACTGCCTCATGGGTACCCTCTTCCATGCCCTCGAGCCTTCTGCCGGATTTCAGCTTCCTCTCATGAGGGAAGCCGGCTACGACGTAGTGGCTGTGGGTAACCATGACTTTGATTTCGGACCTGAAAAATATGCAGATATTGTAAGGCTGTCATTACAGCGTGGAGAGATTCCGGTCATGCTGCTTGGCAACGCAGTCACCGACAGCGAAGACCCTGCTGATGATAAAATCGAGGCATTGATCAGCGACGGACTTATTAAGCCGTACACGATAATTGAGAAAGAAGGTCTCAGGATTGGAATATTTTCCCTGATGGGAAAAGATGCCGACGAATCTGCTCCCTACGCCCCTCCTGTGACCTTCACTAAAATCATCCCGGCAGCAAAGAAACTGGTTAAAGAGCTTAAGAGTGAAGGATGTGATATGATCATTTGCCTCTCTCACAGTGGCATAACCAAGGATAAAAAAGGAGGCTGGACCGGTGAGGATGTGAAACTTGCAAAGAAGGTAAAAGGTATTGACCTGATCATCTCCGCACATATACATGTCCACCTTGAAGAACCTGTGATTGTAAAAGGGGTACCTATCGTGGCGGCAGGTGATAACGGAAGATTTGTTGGCAGAATTGAGCTTATTGCAGACGGTGGCAGGGTGAAACTTGACAGGTACGAATCCATTCCCGTGGATGACAACCTTTCCTTTCATCCCGGGATACAGGCGGCGATAGATGAACAACAGGGAAAAATAAACGAAGTCATATTAAATTCACTGGGAATGACCTGTGATATGCCTGTTGCCAATGCTCCCTACAGGATTTTCTATGATGAGTTCGGAGATGCAGCAGGAAGCAACCTGGGAACACTGGTGGCCGATGCAATCTACAATTATGTAAACAGTGAAGGCCCCGGCACTGACATTGCCATCGTGGCCGCAGGCGTCCTCCGCGATCCGATCGAGCCTGGCGTCCAGAGCGTGGCTGATATTTTCAGGGTAATGTCACTGGGATCAGGCAATGACCAGGTGCCCGGATACCCGCTTTCAAAACTGTGGGTGACAGGCAAGGAACTAAAGAATATTACGGAGATCCTTCTGTTTACGTCTGCCTCGGCACCATCCAATTTCCCATACTTTTCTCACCTCCGTATCGAATTTGACCCTGAGGGAAGGATATTCAACAAGGTTCGGAAGATTGAGCTGACAGATCACCAGGGAAATGTATCGGAAGTGAACACATCAAAAGATGATCAGAAGCTATATTCGGTAATTGCCAACTCATATCTGGCTGATAACCTGTCGTTGGTAAAAAAGAAAACATTCGGACTGATCAAGGTTGAGCCAAAGGACGCCGAAGGTAACCTCATTACTGATCCGGGCAGCGCTGTTGCGGACTTCAATCCTGCCATGGAAGGGATACAGGAGGGGAAGGAGTGGCTTGCACTGATAAAATTCTTTCAGCAGTTTTCCCCTGCCACAGAGGGAGGTCTGCCCGTAATACCGGAGTATTACAGTAATCCTGACAGATCCCTTGTGGCAGTCAGCAGCGAAAAGTGATAAGGGCAAGACATATTCCTTTTTTTGTCAGGTTCTTCAGCTGGTATTCAAAAAACGGGCTGAAGAGGTTTTTTCACAGAGTTGACTTCCTGTGCGATGTTGACGTATCACGATCGCCTGTACTACTGATCGGCAATCACTTCAGCTGGTGGGACGGCTTCATTGCCTTCAGGCTCAACGACCTTATGCTGCACAAGAAGTTTCATGTGATGATGCTCGAGGAACAGCTGAAGGGAAGGATGTTCCTGAATAAGGCAGGGGCATACTCGATTAAACGGGGCTCGCGGTCAGTAATTGATTCACTGTCATATACCTCCTCTCTGCTCAGGGATAGAGATAACCTGGCAGTTATCTACCCTCAGGGAGAGATAACCTCCATGCACAGGCGACCGGTGGTATTTGAGAAAGGTATCGACCTGATTCTGAAGGATGCTCCGGAAGAGGTGATGATATTATTCTATGTTGCCCTGCCTGACTGGTTCTCTGAACAAAGACCTTCACTGACGGTCAGGGTGACCAGTTATGAGGGTAAGGAAAGATCAACTGCCGCCATCGAGAATGCTTTCAACGCATTTATTGATTATTGTATAACCTTGCAGAAGCCTCTATGATACTGACAGTCGCGGGTGTCATCATCCTTTTCCTGGCCTTACTGAGGTTTGCCGTGGCGTTGATAAATATGATATCACGCCCCTATCTCCCGATGCAGTATGATTCAGGCAACAAATTACCCTCACTGTCTGTCCTTATCCCGGTTCGTAACGAGGAAGACAAAATAGGCACCCTTCTCCGTTCGCTGGCAACACTCAGCTATGATAATGCCGAGATAATCGTGTATGATGACGCCTCAACTGACAACTCGGCATCTGTCATTGGTGAATATGCGAAGGATGACAACAGGATAAGTTATATAAGGGGAACCGACCTGCCTGAAGGGTGGACAGGCAAGAATCATGCATGTCACAGGCTGGCATCCGTGGCAAAGGGAGACTATCTCCTTTTTATTGATGCAGATGTGACTGCAGGAAATGATCTTTTCAGAAGAGCAGTATCTTATTCTTTAAAGCATCGTCTGACACTCCTTTCAATATTCCCCGGACAGGAGATGGTCACGACAGGAGAGAAGATCGCAGTGCCCTTCATGTTCAGGATACTTCTCTCACTGCTGCCCCTCTTCCTTATCCGCCGTTGCCGCTGGAGCTCATTCTCAGCTGCCAACGGACAGATGATGCTCTTCAGGGGCTCTGATTACCGCAGATGCCTCTTTCATGAGAGGATGAAAGACAGGCTGGCGGAAGATATTGAGATAATGAGGTTTGTCAAACGCAACAGGCTCAGTGGTGATACCCTCGTGGGAAGCGATGAGATCAGATGCCGCATGTACGGCAGCTATGGCGAAGCTATCAGAGGTTTCTCAAAAAACATCTTCTCAATGTTCGGGAACAGCATCACCTTTCTTATGCTCTTTGCATTAACGGGTTTGTGCGGTTGGATCGTTCTCCTGTTTCTTCCATGGTATTATATCACACTGTACCTCGTAATGATAATTTCATTAAACATGATGGTGGCTGTCACCAGCCGGCAACGGGTATCAGAAAATCTGACCTTCCTTCTTCCGGGAATCGCGGCATTTTACCATATTGCATTCCTGGCTGCAAGGGCAGCATACTCAGGAAACCATGAATGGAAAGGACGTAAACTGAAAGGGAAATGAGAATCACATTTATTATTCTCCAACTCATTCTGGCAACCGCTGCCTGGTCTCAGCCAGCCAGGGATTGCAGCAACAGCAAGATTTACAGCGGTTACATAAGCGGCGATATGAACTTCTGGAAGAACGCTATGATTGAAGTCGAGGAGGCTTACTCGAAGACATCCGATCCGTGTCATCTCTTCACACTCATTGAAGCCAGATATGGTTACATAGGCTATCTGTTCGGCACCGGCAGTAAGAGCGATGTCAAACCTGTTGTCGATACCTTTGAAATCGATCTCGAGGCTCTTGCAGCTTTCCCTCAGTATAGGGCTGAGACAGAGGCTTTCAGAGTAGCTCTTCTAGGTTTCCGGATGGGACTTAATCCGGCCCGGGCGATATCACTCGGTCCGAAAGCGCTGAAACAGCTTGATATAGCCATGGAGGTGGGCAGCAACAGTGCGGCTGTGTGGATTGAAAAAGCCAATTCCGAGGCAAATATGCCTGCCTTTGCCGGCGGGTCAAAGACCAAAGCGGTGGAGTCATTCAAAGAGGCACTGCGTCTCTTTGAGTCTGACCCTGATCTCTCGGCTTTCAACTGGAGATATCTTAATACGATTGTGCTTCTGGGTCAGACTTATGAAAAGCTTGACGATTACAGGGAGGCCAGGGAGGCATACCGGAAAGCGCTCAAACGGGAGCCTTCCTTCAGCTGGGTGAGAGATGAGCTTCTTCCTGCCATAGAGAAAAAACTGGAATAAATAATGAACCAAAGGTAAGGATGGATAGAAAGAAGGCACTGATAGTGGGATCCGGCCTTGGAGGACTGGCTACGGCTCTGCGGCTAAGCCGCAGGGGATATGAAGTGGAGATGGTCGAGATGTACAGGCAGGCAGGAGGCAGACTCAACCAGCTTACTTCCGAAGGATTCACCTTTGACATGGCACCCACATTCTTCAGCATGAGCTACCACTTCAGGGAGTTTGTGAATGATGCCGGCATTGAGATACCCTTCCGTTTTGTGGAGCTCGATCCTCTCTATTATGTCAACTTCAGGGGAAGTGACAGGCAGTATATCATATATAAGAATCTTGACCGTCTGTCGGAACAGTTCGAGGGTATTGAGCCTGGTTTCCGGGAACGGATGGAGAGGTTCCTTGCTTCGGCCGGCGATCTCTTCAATGATATCGAAAGCGGAGTCCTTTCACGTAACTTCAGATCACTGCCTGACTTCTTCTTTCAGATGACGAAGCTACCTCTGAAGCATGTGCCAAAGATATTAAGGTCGGTATGGAGCGAGATGGGTAGCTACTTTAACTCATATGAGGTGAGGGTGATATTCTCACTCGTCTCTTTCTTCCTCGGCGCGACCCCTTATGACACCCCTGCAGTATATACACTGCTGAGCTATACGGAGATGGTACATGACGGTTACCATAATGTTGAAGGGGGGATGTACCGTATTGTGGAAGGTTTGGTGCGTGAAGCTGAAAAAGCAGGCATCAGGATACATTATAATGTAAAAATTACCGGATTTGAGGCGGATGGCAGGCGTAACAGGGCATTCATTGACGATCAGGGCAAGCGGTGGGAGGCTGACTTCTTCGTTGTAAACGCTGACGCTGCCATGTTCCGCGGAAGGATCTTCCGCCGTAAAGCCTTCAGTGATGACAAACTTGACCGGATGCAGTGGACACTGGCTCCCTTTACAATGTATCTCGGAGTGAAAGGGGAGGTGCAAAACATTCATCATCACAACTATTTCCTCGGAGCCGATGACTACGAGAGTTACTCGCGAGGTATTTTCCGCAACAGGGTGTCGCTCGACAAACCCTATTATTATGTCAATGCCAACGCAAAATTCAACAGGCATAGCGCCCCGGAAGGATGCGAGAACCTGTTCATTCTCGTCCCCGTGCCTGATCTCAGGTTCAAACCTGACTGGAGCGACAGGGAACGTATAGCTGACGCCGTGATCAGAGACCTCTCCGCACGCACCGGCCACAATATTGAGGCAAACCTTATGACAAGGATACTCCTTGATCCGGTCAACTGGCAGAATATGTTCGGGCTCTACAGGGGCAGCGGACTGGGACTGGGGCACAAGATGACGCAGGTGGGGGGCTTCAGACCGTCAAACAAAGACGAAATATTTTCAAATGTCTGGTATACAGGCGCATCGACTGTTCCGGGCACTGGACTGCCTATGGTCATAATAAGCTCAAAACTCACTGTACAAAGGATTGATGATGAAATTAACTCTATATGACACTGTCTCGCTCAGGTGCAGCAGAATAGTCACCAGAGGCTACAGCACCTCATTCTCGCTTGGAATCATGATGCTTGGAAAAAAGCACCGGAAAGCCATCTATGCCATCTATGGTTTTGTGCGTCTGGCAGATGAGATCGTCGATACCTTCTTTGACAAGCAGCAGAAAGAGATGCTTGATGAATTCAGGCATGACACCTGCATGGCCATAAAGAATGGCATCAACATGAACCCGGTGCTTCACAGCTTCCAGTGGGCGGTAAACAGATACCGGATCGACATGGAGTATATTGAGGCATTCCTCTTTAGCATGGAGATGGACCTTAAACAGACCAGCCATGATGAGCAGAGCTATAACAGATATATCTACGGGTCGGCAGAGGCGGTAGGACTGATGTGCCTGAGGGTGTTCTGTCATGATGATCCCGAGAAATTTGACAAACTGAAGGAGCCGGCAAGAAAGCTCGGGTCTGCGTTTCAAAAAGTGAACTTCCTGAGAGACATTAAAAGCGACTTCACAGACAGGGGCAGGGTATATTTTCCCGGAGTCGACTTCAATAACTTCAGGAGTGAGGACAAGATGACGATCGAGAAAGATATTGCCGCGGAATTCAATGAGGCATTGACGGGTATACGCGGACTTGACAGGGGAAGCAGGAGGGGGGTCTACCTGGCCTATAGTTATTATTTGGCATTGTTCATGAAAATAAAGAAGACTGCTCCGGCAGCAGTGACATTAAAAAGGTTCAGGATCACGGACCTGAGAAAGATACTGTTGCTGATCAAAGCAGTGGTTTATGACGTTACAGGATTAATATGACAGGGTATCGGCGATGAACAAAAAAGCGGTTGTTATCGGGTCAGGTATAGGTGGATTGGCGGCAGGCATACGTCTGGCATTGAAGGGATATGACACACATATCTATGAGAAGAACAGCCAGCCGGGAGGGAAGATCGGAGAGATGACCCTCTCTGGCTGCAGGTTTGACACGGGCCCTTCGCTTTTCACACTTCCGGCTCTCGTCGATGAGCTCTTTATCCTTGCCGGTGAGGATCCGCGTGACCATTTCCGGTACGTATCGCTTCCCTCGTCATGCAGATATTTCTTTGATGACGGCACCCTCCTCAATGCATGGACAGACCGGAACCTGTTTGCAGAAGAGGCTGAGAGGGTTACCGGTGAACCGGCCCGTAATATCATCTCCTTTCTTGATGAGTGCGCCGAACTCTATGACCTTACAGCAGGTATATTTATCTTTTCACCCTTCTACCGGTTTGAGAATTTCCGGAAGCCGGAGTCGATAAATGTGGCACGACACTTCAGAAAGCTGAATGCTTTTTCAACGATGCATGATGTCATCCGGCGCCATTTCTCAAACCCAATGGTGATCCAGATATTTGACCGGTACGCTACCTACAACGGATCGAGTCCTTTCAGGGCTCCGGGTACCCTGAACGTGATCGCCCACCTGGAGCATAATCTCGGGGCCTTCTTTCCTGAAAAAGGGATGAGAGATATTGTTTCTTCGCTGGTTTTGCTTGCCGGACAGTGTGGTGTCACGATCCACACCGGAGTGGAAGTCCTTTCCGTAAAGAAGAAGGAAAGAAAGATAACGGGTATTGAAACGTCGCAGGGAGAGACAGGTGCAGATCTGATTGTCTCGGATGTTGATGTAGTCCCTTTCTATCGCAGGCTTCTCAGAGAGGAGCATAATGCACGAAGACAGGAGAGACAGGAGCGAAGCACCTCGGCTCTCATCTTCTACTGGGCCATGAACAGAAGATTTGAGGAGATAGACCTGCATAACATTTTCTTTTCGTCAGATTACCCCGGTGAGTTCAGGGCGCTGGCAAAGGGAAGAGTAACCCGGGATCCGACTGTTTATCTCTTTGCCTCGTCGAGGGTGGTGCCTTCTGATGCTCCTGCAGGGAAGGATAACTGGTTTGTGATGATAAACGTGCCGGCTGACAGCGGGCAGGACTGGCCTCAGCTAATCAGCAGGGCGCGGGGAGATATTCTGAGCAAGATTGGCAGGAGGCTCGGGAAGAATATTGAGAGTATGATCGAGGCCGAAGAAGTTCTTGATCCGCTGCGCATTGAAAGCCTTACAGCGTCACACAGAGGTGCGTTGTACGGCAGCAGCTCAAACGGCCGGTTTGCCGCTTTCCGCCGCCACCCCAACGTCAGGTCCCGCTACACCAACCTCTGGTTTGTCGGAGGGTCGGTGCATCCCGGCGGAGGAATACCGCTCTGCCTGGCATCGGCAAAGATTGCATGTGACATGATACCCCCGGCTGAATGAGTAACAGTGCGTACCGGATTTCTGACAGCACCAGAGTATTGCTCTGGGTCTACAGCGTAGGGCTGGCAGGCATGATGATCCCATATACCAGGGACCTGTTCATACTGATTACTCCGATTAACCTGATCTTTGCCGCTGCGTTCCTGTTCTACGGAACAAAACCCGGTGTAAGGGTTCTGCTGTTCGGGATATTTATTGCGGTCACGTCATTCCTTATCGAGGCTGCCGGCGTGGCAACCGGAAGGATATTCGGCTCATATCACTACGGAAGCGCACTGGGCCCCAAACTTCTTCAGACACCAGTTATAATAGGTCTTAACTGGTTTATCCTGATCTATTGCACTAATATTATCTCCCGGCAAATATGGGAAGGGGTGCAGAACAGGCTGGGGTCTTCCGCCGGAAGGCTGATGGAGATAATCTTTACAGTGCTGGCGGCATCGCTGCTCATGGTTTGTTATGACCTGCTGCTTGAGCCGGCTGCCATGCGTCTTGATATGTGGTCATGGGAAGACGACATAGTGCCATTCATCAATTACTCATCCTGGTTCTTTATCTCAGCCGGTTATCACCTCATTTACAGGCTGTGGGGTGAGAACGGCATTAACAGGAGGGCGCTGCCTCTGTTTGTGGTGCAGGTCTTATTCTTTTCAGTCATTGACCTCTTTTTTCTGCTCTTCTATTGAATATAGTCCTTTGTGATTATCCTCTCAAAATGACTCTCGAGGTGCTTCTTCATTCCCTCACGGAATTCATCCTTTGTGCCATTCCTGAGAAGGTAGACGAGTTCTTTATGGGTCTTGTACTTTATCCTCTTGCCCTTCCTGAAGAATCTTGTATTATAAACTAACTGGAAGACAGGAAGCAAAAGATTCTGAAAGCTCATCAGAGTCGGGTTGCCGCTCATCTCGTAGAGTTTGCCGTGGAAACGTAACTCCTGGTCAAAATTAAAGACCATACTGGCAGAGTGTACCGGCTCGATATCAACTATATCCTCAAGCTGTTCGATCTCTGCTTCTGTTTTTCTGGAGAAAATGAAGTCGGCCATTCCCACCTCAAGGGCAAGCCTAATCTCAAACAGATCCATCAGGGTATCCCGGTCAAGTACCTCCGGGATAATTGATTTTCTGAGTATTGCGGAAATGTCAGGGCTGCTTATCACAGTGCCCTTGTGTTTCTTCGCAGCCAGCAATCCCATGGTTTTTAACCTTACAAGGGCTTCCCTTATGACCGTTCTGCTTACACCCATCATCACCGCCAGATCTTTCTCCTTCGGGATGGGGTCGCCAGGTTTGAGCTTCCTGCTCTGAAAGACTTCAATAAGCTTCATCTCAACCCTGTCAGCCAGTGTGCTGTACTCAGCCGTAATAAGATCAATCTTCAGGTCCTGGTTATCCATGGTAAAAGATTTTCAATAAGGTCGTGAAGAGAGAAGATGTTATCCCTGTTCTCATGAAATGTAAATTTAAGGAATAACTGCAACATGAACTTAACCTTTCACATCACCCTTTTGATATTACACAACTTTATAAAAGCTTTGTACTATGAGAATCAGTTTCATATTTGCCTCAATTGTGCTGGGTTTATCCGGAACCGGCATGCCAGGTCTGCATGAAGGGAAATCGAATGTTGATGAGATTGAGATAAGGTTCGGCAGCCTTATGCTCAATATGCGTGATGACCGGAACAGGACAGACAAGGGTCCGACTAACGGAAGGGCTGTGGCAGTCACCCGTGATCTTGGACTGACCTGGGGTGTTTCGGTTATTCATGTCTTACAATGATTGATCAGAATACGATCGGCATATTGTATTAAGACACTAAGGAGATCTTTTTTCAGAGAATTACTCTGAATTCGTTGTTTGAGAAAAAGTGATTAGCGGATTCCGTCCTTCTGCAAAACGAATGACCTGTAAACAAACTTCCTGTTAAGAAAGTGTTCGTAGGTGGAAGTCCCCTTTGCCCCTGAGAAATTCAGGATGCTGTTGCGCAGAACCTTCGGTGCATATTGCATTACCAGTTTCTCTCTCCGTTCAGAGTCTTTTTCAAGGGCCTTCACAACGTTGCCGGTAATGTCCTTCTCATCAATGATATTGAATCGGGTTTCCTTTATAAGATCTATCGTATCGCTCCATTGGTGTTCAGGCCGGAAGTCGGTAAAAAGAAAATGTCCTTCAGGCTTAAGTATCCTGTAAACTTCCCTGACAAATGAATGCATCGAAAGATACCTGTGAGAAGACTCTACATTCATCACTGCGTCGCAGAACCCGTCAGGCAGGGGAAGGCTGTGCGCATTGCCTGCAATATATTTAAGCCTCTCATTTCCGAACATCCTGTTCGAGAAGACGATAGCACTCTTTTCGATATCTACTCCGGTGGATGATGCCGGGCTGAATCTTCTGGTTACATATGAAAGTCCGCCGCCCCGTCCCGAACCAACCTCCACAACATCTTTCCCGGCAAGGTCAATCATTTCTGCAACATGGTGGTACAACTGTATGGGATAACGGTTAATTTCATCCTTTCCGTCGAGGTCAATCATCTTCCCCGTATCGGCATAACCGAAATTCATGAATGCCAGCTGATGGTCCTTGTCAAGTTTGTCAAGGTACCAGTACAAACCCCTGAAGACCCAGAATGGGAGCTTTACCATTGTTATTATTTATTCTTTGTTTAAAATGGGCTTTGATACCCCATCCCCTGAATTAACTCTGCAAAGGTGCCACCTAATTTATTAAAACACGTAAGTATAAAAACTTATATCACTTATGGATTCACCAGTCTTCATCCCATTGACCGTAAGATTATCAGGAGGCATCTTTCACGGAATTAAAATAAAATTGACTTCATCTGTATAGTTGACTAACTTTGATTATACAAAACGTGAAAATATCATGAAAACAAGCGTAAAGATAGTTCACTGGGCACCGAGGGTATTGTGTATCCTGGCAATACTTTTCATAAGCATGTTCGCCGCTGATTCATTCTCGTCTGAGAGAGCCTTCTTTCAGAATCTTGGGGCGCTGATGATGCACCTGATTCCATCTTTCATGCTGATTGCGTTTCTGATATTCGCCTGGAAGTACGAGTTCCTGGGAGGGATCCTGTTCATACTGCTGGGGCTGGGATTCAGCCCGTTCCTTTACAATCATAATTTTGACAGGACGCAGTCAGCAGGGCAGGCGATAACGTCAGTATTGTTTATTATCCTTCCGTTCATTATCGTCGGCTTGCTGTTCATCATAAGCCACCATATTAAAACCAGGCAGACAAAACAATAGGGTAATGAACCTGTAACTAATGTTGGCTGAGGCCGAATAGTATCCTTATTGCCTCAAGATTCTGCTGGTTTATGATGTTTTTAGCTTCCGGAGTATACAGGTAATCAATTTTGCCCTTATGATGTTCAATAACTTTGGCCCGCACCATTTTACCGGTACTGTTTATCAGCCCGTTATCTATTGAAAACGGTTCAGCAATAATGGCAACAGCTGCCGGCAGCCACCTTGATGGGAAAAGGTCATCATAGGTGCCACCCGGTTTATACTGGTTTATTACTGAGTCAATCTCTGTAAGTGCCGCTTCCTGACCCTTGACCTCTGACAGATTGATATTGTGATTTTTAGCCCATCTCATAATGGCTTCCTTATTGGGTACCAGGAGTGCGGTGGTGTATTTGTTCTGGTTATTGTACAGCACGAACTGATCGATATATGCTGAGCGGTCTGTGATGGTTTCCTCTATACCCTCAGGACTGTATTTTTCCCCGTCGTCAGCAATAAGCAGGCTTTTGAACCTGCCAAGGACATAGAGGAATCCGTCTTCATCGACGTATCCCATATCACCTGTGTGGAGCCATCCGTCGCGTAACACTTCCCTCGTGGCCTTTTCATTCTTCCAGTAGCCTTTCATCACATTTTCTCCCCGGATAACAATCTCTCCCTTTGCACCGGTCGGCAGCTCGTTCCCCTGGTCGTCGCAGATTTTCAGCTCAAGCTTCTTTACCACTGTACCTGAAGATCCGAGTTTATGCCTCAGCTCGGTGTTTCCCGAGATTACGGGAGAGGCCTCTGACAGGCCGTAGCCCTGCAGCATCGGAATCCCTATCGCATAAAAGAACCTTTGCAGCTCGATGTCAAGCAGTGCTGCCCCGCCGAAGAAGAACTTGAGTCTCCCTCCGAGGCTGGCCCTTATTTTTTTGAATAAAATGATGTCATATAGCTTGTATAAGGGTTTGAGGAAAATCCTCATCCCTTTCCCCCTGTCCCATCCGATGCCGTTATACCTGTAGGCAGTCTTCATGGCATGGTTAAATAATTTCTCAACGAAACCTCCCTTGTCCCTGATCCCCTTCTCGATCCCCTTCCTGAGGTTTTTAGCCAGGGCAGGTGCACTGAGCAGGAATACAGGTCTGATCTCCCTGATGTTGGTTGGGATATTCTTCAGGCTGTCAAGGTATGATTTGCCCGACTGTACGGCTGCAATGCTTGCTCCGGTGGCCATCATTATATAGATACCAACGGTGTGGGCGAAGGAGTGATCCCACGGCAGGATCAGAAGAGTGGTCCACCACGAAGGCACATCCATGAGGGTGAGTGTCTGTTCTATATTGGCTGTGTAGTTGCGGTGGGTCAGTATTATTCCCTTCGGATCAGCCGTTGTGCCGGAGGTGTATGAAATGTTTGCATAGTCATCGGGCCCTACTGAATGGATGACCTCCATGAACCTCTCACGGTTGGCTTTGAGATACTCCTCTCCAAGCAGTTTAATGTCGCCCAGCCATACCTCATCGCTGCCATAGGTCTCCTTCCTGTCAAGAAGAATTATCCTTTCAACTTTCGGAAGTTCTTTTCTGATATTGGTAATCTTATCTGCCTGGTTTCCCGAGACGATCACCCACCTTGTCTCAGAATGCTCAAGCCTGAATTTGAGGTCAGAGCCTTCCTTGAGCATAATTGAGAGAGGGACGTTAATTGCCCCTGCATGCAGGATGCCCAGCTCACTTATTACCCAGTCGGTGCGCGACTCGGAGATCAGCGCTACGCGGTCCCCCTTTCTGAGCCCTGATGAAATGAATCCTGCCGCAACCTTGTAGACCTCTTCTTTTGTCTCACGGTATGTGATGGCCTCATACGTGTCAGTCTTCTTCTCAAGCAGGTATGGATTGCCGGCAAACCTGGCTGCGCTGTTTTCAAGCAAGTCGATTATGGTATTCATGCGATTATGGTTTGGGGTTTGTTCTCAAAGTTAAGCTTTGATCAGTGTCAAGTCAAGTTTATTTAGTTATTGCATCACTCCTCCGGGGGCGATGCGGGAAACGGTATCTGGGCTATACCGATAAGATGAGGCCCGGCTTTGAGTATTTCCTCTCATGCGGCAATGAAAAGATAGAAGTGGAATTTTAGCAGGCGGCAGGCAGCGCTGCTTTGGTTGAATCCGGTGGTTAGTCCTTCGTCCGCTATAAAAAATAATTGACTTCAACAATATTAAGCTGTAAATTTGATTTTCTTCTTATCTGACAGAACCATTTCAAATTACAATTTAATAAGCAACAATCAGAACCTATGAAAACCAAGAGTCTCTTTTTCTGGCCAGTGGCATTGACTGCTGTCATTATGTTTGCCTATAGCTGCAAACCCGGAGTAGTACCTCCTGCAAAACAGTATGCTGTTGAAGATTTCTTCAGAAATCCTGATAAAGCCGGATTTTCGCTTTCTCCCGATGGAAATTACTATGCCTATATGGCACCTTACAGGGGTATGATGAATATTTTTGTACAGGAGATAGGTAAAGAGACTGTAACCCAGCTCACTTATGACACGCTGAGAAGTATTTACGGTTACTTCTGGGCAAGCAATGAGCGTATTTTGTATATTAAGGATAAAGGCGGTGATGAGAACCTGAAGCTGTATGGTGTGAACAAGGACGGTTCAAACCTCAAGGCACTGGCAGACTTCGAGAAAGTACGTACAGAAATGATTGATGACCTCCCTGACATTGACGACTATGTGATCATAGGTCTGAACAAACGTGTTCCCCAGATATTTGATCCCTATCGCCTTAACATAAACACCGGCGAACTCACCGTGCTGGCGGAAAACCCGGGTAATATAGTAGGCTGGATTACTGATCATGAGGGAAAGCTGAGGGGCGCAATGGCAATAGTCGAAGGGGTCAATACATCACTTCTGTACCGGGATACGGAACAGGAGCCTTTCAGGGATATTCTGACAACTACCTTTAAGGAAACCATGTCTCCGCAGTTTTTTACGTTCGATAACAAAAAGTTTTATGCTGTATCGAACCTCGGACGTGATAAAACTGCCGCAGTCATTTTTGACCCCGTTACCGGGAAGGAGGAGCAGGTGCTGTACGAAAATCCGGATTATGATGTTGATCTGCTTGTCTATTCCAGGGCACGCAAGGTGCTTACAGCAGCAAGGTACACTTCCTGGAAGAGGGAAAGATACTTCTTCGATAAGGAATTTGAGATTATGATGAGTGACCTCAAAAG
>Ga0209450_10000221_pt1 | contig 31236 bp, 31 predicted proteins | sample FrelakmetLWP11LW_FD_187149 | JGI IMG/M metagenome (GOLD analysis project Ga0209450, IMG submission 187149) | Freshwater lake sediment microbial communities from the University of Notre Dame, USA, for methane emissions studies - LWP11 LW (SPAdes)... | ecosystem: Environmental > Aquatic >...
CGAGCGCATCAAGGAAGAGATGGCCAAGGCCGAGGCCGAGGCCCAGAAACCCGCTGAGAGCGTGCCGGTTGCAACCATCGCGCCGGCCGTCGCCGCCGCCGTCGAACCCCAACCGACCGATTCCGCAGAACCCGCACAGGAGGCCTAAGACCATGCCCCCCTATACACCCAGAGACTCCAAACCGGCCCCGGGAGGCCCGAAACGCAAACGCCGCGTTTTTCACCGCCGCAAAGTCTGCCGCTTCTGCGCGGACAGCAGCCTGGCCATTGATTACAAGGATCCGCGCATGCTGCGGTATTTCATCACCGAGCGCGGCAAGATCATACCCAAGCGCATTTCGGGCTGCTGCGCCCGGCACCAGCGCTCGCTCTGCCACGCCATCAAGCGCGCCCGGACGATCGCCCTGTTGCCGTTTGTCGGCACCACCGAACAAGGCTGAGCGGAGCGCGGGCGCATCCGGCCTTCGGGGCCGCGTGCAGGACCCGCACCGGGGACATGAGCAAGGACCTCATCACCGGCACACTGATCACCTGCCTGGCCGTCACCGTTTGCGCGCTGGTCCCGATCGCCGGGCTGATGGGATCGGTCTTTATCCCCGTCCCGCTCATTTTCTACCGGATAAAGGCCGGCCGCCAGACGGCGCGGCTGATCGCGCTGGCGGTATTGGGTTTCGTTCTGCTGCTGGGCGGGCGATTGGAGCTTTTGTTTTTCGGCGAACTGCTGCTGATCGGCGTTCTGATGGGTGAGGGGATGGAACGCGGGTGGCCGCTGGAGCGAATGGCCGCTGCCGTCTGCGGAGCCGCAGTCGGGGTGGCCGCCGCCGGCATGTGGGTCTTCGGCCTTTTCACCGGCCGAGGGCTGTTCGAGACCCTGGCCGACGGAGTTCGGCACAACCTGGAGCTGACCCTGCAGCTCTACCGGGACATGGGGCTGTCCCAGGAGCAGATCGAATTCCTGCAAGGTTCGCTGGATGTGATCCAGCAGATCATGGTCGGCATGATGCCGGCGCTCGTCATCGGATCCACCCTGATGACGGTTTGGGTCTGCCTGCTGACCGCCCGGCAACTGCTCCAGCGCCGCGGATTGCCGGTGCCGGACTACGGGGCCCTTGATCACTGGAAAGCGCCGGAGGTGCTCGTTTGGGGGGTGATCGCCTCCGGCCTGCTCCTGCTGCTGCCCAGCCTGGCGGCGAAAACGGTGGGCCTGAACGGGCTTGCGATGTTCATGCTCGTTTATTTTTTCCAGGGCATAGCCATCGTCGCCTATTTCCTCAGGAAGAAACAGGTGCCGCGCGTCGCACGCATGGTGCTTTACGGCCTGATCGCCATTCAACAGGTGGTGATGCTGGCCGTGGTCGGTGTCGGTTTCTTCGACACCTGGTTCAATTTCAGAAAAATCGGGAAACCGCTCACACCGGGCTGACACGGCCCGCGGCGAGCGGCGACGCCAGATCGTGGAGGATGTGTCATGAAAGTGATTCTCACCCAAACCATCGAATCGTTGGGCATCATCGGCAGCGAGGCCGACGTCAAGCCCGGCTACGCCCGCAATTTTCTGCTGCCCCAGAAAAAGGCCGTCGTGGCCACCCCGCAAAACCGCCGCCGGCTCGAGCTGGATAAAGCCAAGTTCGAGCTGCAAATCGCCAAGGAGCGCAAGCTGGCCGAAGAGATGGCTCAGCGCCTGGAGGGCGTCGTCTGCCGCATCACCGCCAAGGTGGCCGAGGACGACCGGCTTTACGGCTCTGTGACCGCCCGGGACGTGATCGACTCGCTCGCCGCGCAGAACATCACGGTCGAAAAGCGCATGCTGCTGCTTTCCGAGCCCATCAAGCAGCTCGGCAGCTTCAAGGTTCCGATCCGCGTGTACAAGGGGGTTGAACCGGAAATCACGGTCGAGGTCGTGGCCGAAGCGTAATTTCCAGGATGGGTCCCCATGGCAGAGAAAGACTTCCCGGCGCCGAAACCGCCTGATCCTCTCAACCTGCCGCCCCAGAACATCGAGGCCGAGGAATCCCTGCTGAGCGCCATCCTGGTGGACAACACGGCGCTGCTGGAGGTGGTCGAGATCTTGGCCCCTCAGGACTTCTATCGCACCGCCCACCAAAAAATCTTTGCGGCCATTTCCGATCTGTTCAACCGCGGCGAGCCGATCGACCTTGTGACGCTGGCCAACGGTCTCAAGGAAAAAGGTCACCTCGAGGGTGTGGGCGGGGCCGCCTACCTCGCCCGCCTGGTGGACACTGTGCCGATGGCGGTGAACGCCCAGCACTACGCCCGGATCGTCCACGACAAGGCCGTCCTGCGACGGTTGATCGAGAAGGCCAACGCCATCACCAAGCGCTGCTTCCAGGAGCATGGCGGGACCGAGGAGATCATAGATTTCGCCGAGGCTTCGATCTTCGAGGTCACCGAAAAAAAAGCCCGCCAGGCCTTCTACCCCTTGAGCAAGCTCATCGACGGCAACATCGACTTCCTGGAGGAAAAACAGAAGAACAAAAGCATGGTGACGGGGGTCCCCACCGGGTTCACCCATCTCGACAACCTGACCTCGGGGTTCCAGAACTCGGATCTCATCATCCTCGCGGCCCGGCCGAGCATGGGCAAAACCGCCCTGGCGCTCAACATGGCCCGCAATGCCGCCGTCGACGCCGGCGTGCCGGTGGCGATCTTCTCGCTGGAAATGTCCAAGGAGCAGCTGTCCCTGCGACTGCTATGCTCCGAGGCCCGCATCGACTCCTCCCGCCTGCGAAGCGGCTTTTTCAGCATGGAGGACTGGGATCGTCTGACGGACGCCGCCGGGGTCCTTTCCGCCGCCCCCATTTTCATCGATGACTCCCCGACCCTCTCGGCCATGGAGGTCCGGGCCAAGGCCCGCCGCCTGAAGATGGACAAGAACATCGGCCTGGTCGTCATCGACTACCTGCAACTCATGCAGGGCCGGGCCAGCGCCGAACGGCGGGATCTCGAAATTTCGGAGATCAGCCGCTCCCTGAAGGCCCTGGCCAAGGAGATCAGCCTGCCCGTGATCGCCCTCTCCCAGCTCAACCGCATGCTCGAACAGCGCACCGACAAGCGGCCGCGGCTCTCCGACCTCCGGGAGTCGGGCGCCCTGGAGCAGGACGCCGATGTCGTCGCCTTCATCTACCGCGACGAGGTCTATAATAAGGAGGAGGCCAACCCGCACAAGGGCACCGCCGAGGTCATCCTGGCCAAGCAGCGCAACGGCCCCACCGGCGACGTCCTGCTCACCTTCCTGTCCGCCTACACCCGTTTCGAAAACATGGCGCCGGAAGGCCTGCGCCCGGCGGCTTAGCAGGGTGCTGAAAGACTGCACCCCAGGCCGGGATCCAGCCGTCGCGCGGCTCTTGCATATGCTCACATATCATCGAACAGTCGGAGACTTTCGCATCGCCGTGCGCCTTGAAAGCCCCGATGACGGCCCATTCCTGTTTTTCATCACCCTGAGTGCAATATGACTCCGGATGAATTACCTTCATGTCTATGACGCCCGCAAAGCCTCAGAGGTCAAACATCGGGATAGTAAATCGCCGGAGCCGTCCGGAGTCATAATGAAGCGAATTTTCGGCAACACCGCCGGCCTCAAGTCCAACCAAATCCGCCGGCTTGAAAATCTTTACCGCCGACGCACTCCGCCGGAATGGCTGGTAACGACCGAGCTGGCGCGCGACATAAGCCAGCTGTCACACGAAATCCGCCGTCAGATCGGCCTGCTGGTGGATCGCCAGGGCCGGGTGGCGTTGGTGGTGGTCGGCGATCACCGGCGGATCGTGATCCCTGCCACCGATGACTACCGGGCCGCCCCCGGCCGGCTCAACGGCCTGCGCTGCGTTCACACCCATCTCAACCATGAGCCCCTCAGCCGGGACGATCTCACGGACCTCGCACTGCTGCGGCTCGACCTCATGGCCGCCATCGGGCAGTCGGCGAACGGCACCCCGCACTCCGTCCATGTGGCGCACCTGCTGCCCGGAACCTCCGAACGGCTTCCCCATCGCCTGCTGCCGCCGCTCGCGCCGGGAGCGCTCGATATTGACTGCGCGGCCATGATCCGCGCCCTGGAGGACGAGCTCGAACGGGTGGTCAGCGGCCGTGCGGCCGGCGCAGCACCGGACCGGGCGCTTCTGATCAGCGTTTCCGCCGTCTCCCGCCGCCGAACCGAGGAGTCCATGGCGGAACTCAAGGAGCTGGCCCGCTCCGGCGGCATCGAGGTCATCGGTTCCGTGATCCAGTCCCGCGACACGGTGGACCACCGCTTCCTCGTCGGCTCCGGCAAGCTTCAAGACTTGGCCATCCGCGCCCTCCAGGGGGGGGCGACGATCCTCATTTTCGACCAGGAGCTAAACCCCTCCCAGATCCGGTCCATCACCGACCAGATCGCCCTAAAGGTCATCGACCGCACCCAGTTGATTCTCGACATCTTCGCCCAGCGCGCCCGCTCGCGGGAAGGCAAACTCCAGGTGGAGCTGGCGCAGCTCAAGTATCTGCTGCCGCGACTGCTGGGCAAGGGGACCGCCATGTCCCGCCTGGCGGGCGGCATCGGCGGCCGGGGACCCGGGGAGACCAAGCTTGAGGTCGATCGCCGCCGGGTGCGCAAACGCATCCGCCAGCTCGAAGCGGCCCTGGAGGAGGTGCGGCGCCACCGCCGGCAGCTGCGATCCCAGCGGGACAAGAAACACCTGCCGGTGATCTCGATCATCGGCTACACCAATGCGGGCAAAAGCACCCTGCTCAACAGCCTTACCAAGAGCCGGGTGCTTGCCGAACGCCGGCTGTTCGCCACCTTGGACCCCTCCAGCCGGCGACTCCGGTTCCCCCGGGACATCGAGGTGATCATAACCGACACCGTCGGCTTCATCCGCGACCTGCCGCAGGATCTGATGGTGGCCTTTCGTGCAACGCTCGAAGAGCTGGAAGTCGCCGACCTGCTCCTGCACGTGATCGACATCAGCAACCCCCGCGTCGAGGACCAGATCCAGGCGGTGGAGGCCATACTGGCCGACCTTCATCTCGACCTCAAGGCCACCCTCAAGGTCTTCAATAAAAAAGACCTCGCCGCCGCCGATCGGGTCGACGCCCTGTGCCGCCGCCACGGCGCAGTTGCCATCGCCGCTGTGGACAAAACCACCCTCTCCCCGCTCATCGAGCGGATGCAATCCCTGATCGTAGGGCTGACGTTCCCGGGGGTCGAGCCCCACCGGACGGTTTCAGCCGCACCCTCATGACCCCATCATCCATTCCCTGGCTTCACCACAAGGTATTGCGGTTGACATGCACCGCCAAACCGATATAATGTGATAACATATGGATCTTGAATCGCTGGAGCGAACGGCCGTTCGCGCGGCCTATCGTAGCGGCGAAGTACTGCGCACCCGATACGGGAAGCTGAGCTCGATCGACAAAAAGGGGCCGACCGACCTTGTCACGGACGCCGATTTCGCCTCTGAAACGGAGATTGTCGCCGCGATCCGCGCCGCTTTCCCCGATCACACCATTGTGGCCGAGGAAGGCGGGACCCGCTGCGGATCTGCCGATTGGCGATGGCTGGTGGACCCGTTGGACGGCACCGTCAACTATGCCCATCAAGTGCCGTTTTTTGCCGTCTCCATCGCCTGCGTTCAGGGCGATGAGGTGCGGCTTGGCGTGGTTCTCAACCCGGCAAGCGGGGAGTTGTTCACCGCCCGAGCCGGCGGGGGTGCCCGGCTGAACGGGCAGCCGATCCGCGTCAGCCCGGAAACCCGGGTTTCGGAGAGTCTGCTGGCGACCGGGTTTCCCTACGACCTGGGACCGGGGTTCAAGAGCCTGACGGCACGGTTCCTGCGGTGCCTCAGGGCGGCACGGGGCGTCCGCCGCCTGGGCTCCGCGGCATTGGATCTGTGTTACACCGCCTGCGGACGCTTCGCGGGCTACTGGGAGAACTGCCTGCAGCCGTGGGACTCGGCCGCCGGCATCCTCATCGTCCGAGAGGCGGGCGGCACGGTGACCGACTTTTCAAATCGGACGGTCGGCGCGGAAGCCCGTGAGGTCCTGGCCACCAACGGCGGTATCCATTCAGAAATGCTGGCTTTCATGGAGGTGGGTGACAGCTGATGGAAAAGACCCTTGTTCATGTTCGCCGGGCGCGCGTGACCGCCACCCTCCGTCTTGGCTGTTTCGGGGACTTCCGATCCGAAGACAGGATCTGCCGCTGTCATTGTGCGGTCCGCATCCGGTGCGCGATTGAGAGGGACCAGAAGATCTTCCTGGAGGTCTGCGAGGAGATGGCGGAGGGCGAAGACCTGCTCTTGAAATTCCAGTAGCCGCTAGAACTTTCCCGATTCCAGCTTCTGCCGGAAGAAATCGACCTGCTGCCGGAGGGAGCTGTCCGCCTTGATGCCTTTCTCGATGGAATGGATGGAGTGCAGCGCCGTGGCGTGGTAGCGGTTGAAACTCTTGCCGATCGCCTGCAGCGGGGAGTCGGTGAAGCGGCGGGCGAGATAGATCGCCATATGCCGCGGGCGCACCAGGGTTTGCTTGCGCGAGCGCGAAACGAGATCTTCGGCGGAGACACTGTAATACTTGCAGACCAGCTTCTTGATGACGTCCAGGGTGATCTTCTGACGCTGGCTGGCGATGTGCTTCACGACGCTTTCTGCGAGCGCGAGGTCGATCGGAATGCCCAGCAGCGAGGATTTGGCGGCTATTCCGTTCAATCCGCTTTCCAACTGGCGCACGTCATCGACCAGTTCCGCGGCCAGGTAATCGATCACCGGCCCCGGAATGTGATAGCCCAGCAGGACGGATTTGCGCTGCAGGATGCGCATACGGGTGCGGAAGTTGGGCGGCTCGATGGCCGAGATCAGGCTGCAGGAAAAACGCGATCGCAGCTTGTCATGCAGCTTGGGGATCTCCGAGGGGCGGTAGCAGCTTGAGAAAATGATGCGCTTCCCGGATTCGTAAAGCGTGTCGAGGGTCGTCGCCAGCTCGACCTGGGTGCGCTCCTTGCCGGTCAGGTAGTGGACATCCTCCAGCAGCAGAACGTCGCAGCTGCTGCGGTACTTCGTCTTGAACTTGTCGAACGTGTCATGACGAAACGCCTGAACCATCTCATTGCTGAAGTCCTCGGCGGTCATGTAATAGACGCGTTCATCCGGGTTCTGGTTCAGGACGTGATGGCCGATCGCCTGGGCCAAATGGCTCTTGCCGAGGCCGGTGTCAGAGTACAGAAACAACGCGGGCTGCTGACGTTCGCGGCGCGAGGCGAGGGAGAGAGCGGCCGAGTATGCAAAATCGTTGTTGGCCCCCACGACGAAATGGTCGAAGGTGAAGTCCCGGCGCAGAAACCGGCCGTTGTGGGGCCGGATGGTCTCACTGGGAAGAGGCAGCTGGAGAGCCTTTTCAAGATTGAGCTTCTGCCCGTTGCATCGGCCGGTCACATGATAGCGGACACGGCATTCGGGCTGGCCCAGCATCCGCTGCAGCTCGGTCGCGATCACCTCTCCGAAATGCTCCTGAACCCTCTTGCGGGAAAAGGCGTTCGGACAGGTGATGGCCCATTCACCGTCCTCGCCGCGTTCGAGGTCGAGCGGCTCGATCCACATGCGAAAACTGTGCGCGGCGACACGCTTCTTCAATACCGCTCGAAGTTCTTTCCAAACATTTTCCATGGGGTGCTTGGTCTTGGCCTGCCGTGGTCGCCGTTTTCGTGATGGGTCAAATAAAAAGCAGAAACCGTGAGTCGCTGCGCGGGATCGACATGCCGCTTAAGGTACGGAGCCGTCCAACCATGAGCGAGCCTTTTAAGGCAACATCGGGGAGGAGTCAAACCTGAATTCCCGTGATTGGCGAATTCTCGGGGCAGGGTTATGAACAATTTATATCCGCTTATTATCACTTGTCTAACTGGTAGCCGACGGTCCGGCAGGCCGATTCTGGTCCCTCCCGCCGATTGTTAGATTTCCAAACAATATCGGGGCATCGTCCCCTTTGGTCGCTGACACCGCATATGTTAAAACTTCTGAAATCGTCAATTTGCTATGATTATCTTCTATTTTTAAAAATTTTTTGGCCCAGGCGTCAGCGCCGCGACACGGCGGCCGCCCTGCTCGCATGGGTCGGCCCCCAGGGGTCTGCACTATTTTTTCAGGCCTTTTCAGGCGTCGGCAGCCGGACATCTATTTATATTTTAACTATTTGAATTTATTTATATTAAATCCATATGAGCAACGCCACTGCGATCGAAGCCTTGAATTTACTGAGATAGATGGCCTTGCATGACCGGAAAGCCTTGCGGACCGTGCGCTGAGATGGTGGACCGCCTCTCAAACCAATACTAATAGGGCCTTTTAGGCTGCTACAGGTGAATTTAAGGGATATTTCCGAGTGTTGCGCGCCCGCCGCCGGTGGTGGCCCGCACACGTGAGGTGTTATGCCGTCGCACGCCATCATCGTCCGCGGCGCCCGCCAGCACAATCTGAAGAACATCGATGTCACGATCCCGCGGGATCGCATGACCGTGATCACAGGTTTGTCCGGGTCGGGCAAATCCACTCTTGCCTTCGACACCCTCTATGCCGAGGGCCAGCGCCGGTATGTGGAATCACTGTCGACCTACGCCCGCCAGTTTCTGGAGCGCATGGAAAAACCAGATGCCGATCTCATCGAGGGGCTCTCCCCGGCCATCGCCATCGAGCAGAGAACGGCCGGCCACAACCCGCGATCCACGGTGGGAACGGTGACGGAGATTTACGACTACCTCCGGCTGCTGTATGCCCGCGCAGGGACTCCCCATTGCCACCAATGCGGCCGTCCGATCTCCGCGCGAACCATCGACCAGATGGTCGACCAGGTGCAATCCCTGCCGGCCGGATCGCGCCTCACCATCCTGGCCCCGCTCGTGAACGCAGAGAAAGGCACTCATGAGAAGCTCCTCAAGCGGCTGAAAAAAACAGGCTTTGCCCGGGTACGGGTGGACGGCGCTCTAGTGGAGATCGACGAGGTGGCCGCACTCACGCCCCGCCAGCCGCACACGATCGAAGTGGTGGTGGACCGTCTGGTCGTCAAAGCGTCGATCCGCAATCGTCTGGCGGATTCGATCGAGCTCGCGCTGGCCCAGGGCGGCGGCGCGGTGGTGATCGATGTCGCCGCCGGAGAAGCGCTGTCCTTCAGGGACACGGCCGTCTGCGCCGCCTGCGGCATCGGCTACCGCGACTTCACGCCGGCCAGTTTTTCCTTCAATTCGCCGCAAGGCGCCTGCCCGGCATGCGGCGGACTCGGGTCGAGCTCCGAGTTCGACCCGAACCTCATCGTGCCCAACCCCCGCCTCTCCTTAAAAGAAGGTGCTGTGGCGGTCTGGGCCAACCGCAGCGGCGTGCACTTCATGGGTTTCCTGGAGGCCTTGACGGCGCACTACGGCACCTCCATCTACACCCCGTTCAGGGATCTGCCCTCCCCTTTCCGGGAGGTTCTCTTCCACGGCTCGGGGGATGAAACCATCACCTACCATTTCGACCGTGGATCGAGCCGGATCCAATTCCGCAAGCCGTTCGAGGGCCTCCTGCCGAACCTGGAACGGCGCTACCGGGAAACGGACTCCTACACGATCCGGGAGGACATCCAGCGCTTCATGACCTTCCGGCCCTGCCCCGAGTGCCGGGGCGCCAAGCTGAACCCCGCCAGCCGCGCCGTGATGCTCGCCGGAATGTCCATTTCGCGGCTGTGTGCCTTGACCGTGTCCCAGGCGCTGAAGTTCTGCACCGAACTGCGCCTGCAGGGCCGGCAGGAGCAGATCGCCCGCCGCGTGCTCAAGGAGATCGTGGACCGATTGGGGTTTCTGGAGAGCGTCGGTCTTTCCTATCTCACCCTGGACCGTTCCGCCCAGACGCTCTCCGGCGGGGAGAGTCAGCGCATCCGGCTCGCCACCCAGATCGGATCCAAGCTGACGGGCGTGCTGTACGTTCTGGACGAACCCAGCATCGGCCTTCATCCGCACGACACCGGCCGCCTGCTGAAAACCCTGCTGGGGCTGAGGGACCTGGGCAACACCGTGCTGGTCGTCGAACACGACGAGGACACCATCCGTGCGGCCGATCACATCGTGGACATGGGACCGGGGGCCGGCATTCACGGCGGCCGGGTGGTATTTTCCGGCACCGCCGCCGACCTGATGGGCGACCCCGAGTCGCTGACCGGAAAATACCTGTCCGGCCGCCTGCGCATCGAGGTCCCCGCGCGACGCCGCCCGCACACCGGCCCACGCCTGGTCGTGAAGGGCGCCTGCCACAACAACCTGAAAGACCTCACGGCGGAATTCCCCCTGGGCTGCCTGATCGGCGTCACCGGAGTATCCGGCTCGGGCAAGTCCTCCCTCGTGTTCGAAACTCTCTACCCGGCCCTGTTTCAGCGACTCTACCGCTCGCGGGTGACGGCCGGTTCTTACCGCGACCTGAGCGGTGCCGAGCACATCGACAAGGTGGTCAACATCGACCAGGCGCCGATCGGCCGCACCCCCCGTTCCAACCCCGGCACTTACACCGGCCTGTTCGGCTTCGTCCGCGACCTGTTTGCGCGCACTCCCGATGCCCGGATGCGCGGCTACAAGGCCGGCCGTTTCAGCTTCAACGTAAAGGGGGGGCGCTGCGAGGCCTGCCAGGGGGACGGGACCGTGCGGATCGAGATGCACTTCCTGCCGGATGTCTATGTCACCTGCGAGGTGTGCCGCGGCCGGCGCTACAACCGGGAGACCCTGGAGATCCTCTACAAGGGCAAGTCGATCGCCGACGTGCTGGAGATGACCGTCGACCAGGGTCTGGAATTTTTCAGCCGGATCGGCGCCATCCGCGAAAAACTGCTCACCCTCTCCGAGGTGGGCCTGGGGTACATTCCTATCGGACAGGCGGCGACGACCCTTTCCGGCGGCGAGGCCCAACGAGTGAAGCTCTCCCGCGAACTCAGCCGCAAAAGCACCGGACGAACGCTCTACGTGCTGGACGAGCCCACCACGGGACTGCACCCGGACGACATCCGCCGGCTGCTGCACATCCTGAACCAATTGGTGGACGCCGGCAACACGGTCGTCGTCATCGAGCACAACCTGGACGTGATGAAAACGGCGGACTACCTCATCGATCTGGGGCCCGACGGCGGGGATGATGGGGGTCGCATCGTGGGCTGCGGCACACCGGAAGCGCTCGCCGCCACCCCCGGCTCATACACGGGAGAGCATTTAAGGAAGGCCCTGAATAAATCGTTCATGACGGAGGCATGAACGATTGATCGCGTCAGGATTTGGCGGGCAGGAAGAAGGCGTAGGCCGAATCAATCTCTTCGGCGATGTTCGTGTAGAAGTCGCCGATGTTCTGCAAGGCGCCCATGATCAGCTTGCGTGCGTCCGGGTGCAGCGCGCTGATATCGATCACGCCGTCCGGGTTCTGATTGTAGCTGTTCACGATGATGTTGGCCAGGTAAATGATGAGGGAGAAGTCGGCGTTCTGGGACGACGGCTGATAGTCATGATGCCAGCGAATCGCCTCGGTCAGCCCCTGCGGCAGCTGCCACCGGGATGCGAGATGCGCGCCGATGACGGCATGGTTGGCCGGGACCAGCTTTTTTTCCGCCTCATGGAAGGTGATGGCCTCCTGCCGGGACGCGTTCCAGACGCTGGCAAACAGATCCTGAAAATACTGGGCCATGATGACCTTGCCCACATCGTGCAGCAGACCGCCGACAAAGCAGTTGTCCGGTGAATTGATGCGGGTCTTGTAGGAAATGCTCTTGCTGGTGACGGCAACGGCCAGGGAATGCTTCCAGAAATCGGTAATGTCGAAGTCCTTGAGCTTGATTTTCTTGGCAAATGCCTCGATCACCGACACCGAGACGATGGCGTTGCGCACGGCATTGAAGCCCAGCATGATCACGGCGCTGCGGATGTCGCTCACCTTGGATTTGAAGCCGTAAAAGGCTGAGTTGACCAGCTTGAGGATTTTCAACGCCATGGCTTGGTCCTTCTCGATCGTCTGGCTGATCCGGGCGACGGAGGTATCCGGATCCTGCAGCAGCCGGTTCAGCTCGAAGACGATGCTGGGCAGTGTCGGTATCTCCTTGATGCGATCGAGCTTTTCCACCAATTGTTTTTCGTCCATAAACTCCGTTCCTTCTCAAGGACCATGCCACCCATTATGGCTGCCGCCAGGCAATGGCGATCCCTTGGAAAACGTCTGCGCCCAGGACGTCCCTCGGCGAGGGATGCCCATTCGTGAGTTATATCGGCCCTCCTGAAAAAATCCTTTAGCATAAAAAAAAGCCTGCGGAGAAACTCCGCAGGCTTTTTTTATGAAACGGAAACGGTTACTTCATGAACAGCTTGGCAATCGCGGTCGCCTGGGGGTGCGCAAAAATGAGGATCAGGGAGACGACGAGAGCGTAAATACAAAGTGATTCGATCAGGGCCAGGCCGATCAGCATGGTCACCGTGACCTTACCGGAGGATTCCGGGTTTCGCGCGATGCCCTCGACGGCAGCCCGCAGGCCGAGGCCCTGGGCAATGCCGCAGCCGAAAGCGGCGATGGCGATCCCAAAACCGGCCGCCGTGACGCAAGCGATGAAGAACTCCAATGCTTTTGATTCCATACCTTTTCTTCCTCCTTTGAGTAGTATGTTAGTGGGCTTCTTCCATCTTCCCATTAAGCGCGTTGCAAGGTTCCATTGCCGTCCCCCGGGCGAGGGGCATCAGTGTGCGTGCTCCATGGATCCGCTGAAGTACATGACCGACAAGAGGAAAAACACGAACGCCTGAACAAACGACACGAAGATGCCCATCGCCATGATGGGCAGGGGAGCAAAAAAGGCGCCGGCCAGCATGAACAGAATCATGAGCACCAGTTCGTGTCCCATCATGTTGCCGAAGAGACGGAACGAGAGGGACATGATGCGGGCCAGGTGGCCGATGAGCTCGATCGGGAAAATGATCGGGATCATCCACCAGATGGGCCCCAGAAAATGTTTGATGTATTTGACGCCGTGGTACTTGATCCCGATGAAATGGGTAAAAACGAAGGACACCAGGGCACAGGAGAGCGTCGTGTTGATGCTGGCCGTCGGCGGGAAGAACCCCGGGATGAGGCCGATCAGGTTGCAGGTGGCGATGTAAAGGAAAATGGTGCCGACCAGCGGGAAAAACCAGCGGCCCTCCTCCCCGGTGACATCCACCATGAACTCTTCCATGCCCGAGATCACCACCTCGAAGAAATTCTGGGCCTTGCCCGGCACCAGGGTGATCCGGCGGGTGCCGAAGTAGGCCAGTAGGATCAACAGGAGGAGAACGAACCAGGAATAGACCACGTGCGGGTAAGATTGGGCAAAGTGCCCGAGGCCGAAGAGTTCAAAAAACTTTGGCAAAAACAGATAGGGGTGTTCCATCCTTAGGCCGCCTCCTTAAAGATGATTTTTTTCACTTCCCGAATGGTCGCCAGAATGATGCTCATTACCACAACCGACAAGCCGATGACAAGCCCCAGCGGGTTCACCACCCCGCCGGCAATCAGCAGAAAAATAACGAATCCGCTGATTATAAACCGCAGGTAATATTTTGCCAGCACCGCATTGTGAGAGGCCACGTGAGGCGGTTTAAGCGCTCGGTGCAGGGTTCTGGCCAGCAGGTGAAAGTTGACCGTAACAATCAATCCGCCGCAGAAGATCCCCAGCGCGAAGTCCAGGGGTGCGAGCACGGCCCCTGCCGCCGTCGCCCCCGCGAGCAGGACCCAGTTGGCCCGGCTGACGAAGGTCACTATACGTTGCTCAACCTGCACGGTTTCGGCACAAAGGAATCGGTTGACGCAGGGGTCAGAGCTTTCGGCTCTTCTTGATCGCGATCCCGATGTTGCGAAAGGCCGCCGCGATTCCCAGCGCTAAAAAAACGAAGGTGCACCAGGGGGAGGTCTCAAACCGCCGATCCAGGTATACCCCCACGAACAGCCCGATGAAAACCGAGAGCGCCACGGAGAAGCCGATGCTGCTGAAATAGGCCAGCTCCCGCCACGCCCGTCTGGTGTCATGTTTCATTCAGTTAAGGAGGAGATTGTCGGGCGAGTGCCCTGCCCGGAAAGACGCCTGCAAGTACCATAGCCTTTCGCACAAGTCAATGCCAATTTGGACTAAAGCGCAATCTCCTCGGCGTCGAAGACCGGACCATCCAGGCAGGCGTGCCGGTAGCGGGTGTCGTCCTGCCGTCCGCTGACCGCGCACCCCAGGCAGGCGCCCATGCCGCATGCCATCATGGTTTCGATGGAGACCTGGCAGGGGACGGAGCCGGCGCGCACGATGCCCAGCACACAGGCCAGCATGGCCGTGGGCCCGCAGGCGAGCACCAGGTCGGGCGGCTCGCGCCGGATGGCTTCCTCCAAGGGATTCGTCACCAGGCATTGGTCGCCGCAGCTGCCGTCGTCCGTCGTCAGAACCACGGGGGTCCCCAAACGCTCGATCTCCTCTGCGCACAGCAAATCCTCCCGGCGGCGGCCGCCTAAAAAGAGCCGGCAAACCGGCGGCGCCGGCTGCGTGGCGCGCAGCCATTCGAGCAGAAAAACCATCGGCGCCACGCCGACGCCGCCGGCCGCCAGGTAAAGGCGGCGGGTCCCGGAGGCGATCTGAAAGGCATTGCCGAGCGGCCCGAGGAGACTGACCGCTTCACCGGCCCTCACCCGGGCGAGCTGGCGCGTCGCCGGTCCAACCGTTTTATAAAGCAGTTCGATGCCCTGACAACGGCCGTCGGCCATGATCAGCCGATGGATGGAAAACGGCCGGCGCAGCAGGGGGTGGATGCTGCCGGGAAACCCCAGCATGACGAATTGACCGGGCTTTGAACGCGCGAAAGACTCGCCGCAGGACAGGGAGATGCGGCCGTAATTCGGAGCGAGCATCTCGTTGCGCAACACGGTCGACAGGATTTGGATCATGGGAGATGTTTAGTTTTTTGTGTTTGGTGTTAAGTGTTTGGAGAAGCGGTCAGTGGGTTTGGACCGAATACCCAAAGACCCAAACAACTCAATGCCTATGGTTTTTTAAGTCCGATCACCGCCGGGAAACGACCGGTTGTCTTTTCCGCACGGTAGGAAAAGAAGCGGTCCGTGCGGCATTTCGTGCACAGCCCGCTGACCTGGATCTGGTCTTGCGGGACGCCGGCGCGGATCAGCTGATCGCGGCTCATGGCCCAGAAATCGAATCGCACCGAATCAAGCTTGTAGGCCCAGAGTTCAGGAGGAATCTCATCGCGGTAGTTCGTGAACTCCGCGCAGCACGGGCCCAGCGATGGGCCGATCCCGGCCTGCACATCGCCGGGATCGCAGCCGAAGCGTTCGGCCATTACGGCCACGGTGCGGCCGGCCACGTTGGCGACGCTGCCCCGCCAGCCGGAGTGAACATTGGCCACCAGTCCCCGACGCGGGTCGTACATCAGAATCGGCTGACAATCCGCCACGCTCACCACCAGGAATTTCCCCGGCTGGTCCGTCACCATGGCGTCGCCGACGGCAACGGCGGTTTCCTCCCGTGCGCCGGGGCTCACCGGCCGGCCGTCGATGACCACGATGGAATTCCCGTGCACCTGGCGCGCGAACACCAGCGCTTCTGCCTGCATGCAGTCGGCCACCCGCCGTCGATTGCGCTCCACCCGCTGAACATCGTCGCCTACGGCCAGGCTCACGTTCAGCCGGTGGAAGGGCGCCTCGCTGCAGCCCGGTGCGCGCGTGAAAACCCCGTGCCGGATTTCCGGAAACGCCGCCAAGTGCTCAAACTGGTAATAGGCGGCGCCGTTGTCGGTTCTCAGAATCAAAACGATTTTCCTTGCCGGTACCGGTCGAGGATGCGGGCGATCAGGGCGCTGGTGCCGGCGCCCACCACCAGCGGGATGCGCACCACGCGGCCGCCTTGCCGTTTGACCGCATCCGCGCCGATGATCTCCGCTTCCGCCCAGTCGCCGCCTTTGACCAGCACGTCCGGCTGCAGGGCCTGAATCACCCGCAACGGGTCGGCCTCCTCGAATACCGTGACAAAGTCGACACAAACAAGTCCGGCCAGCACTTCCGCCCGCTCGGCCGCGGGGACGATGGGCCGGCGGTCCCCTTTGATCTTTTTTACGGAACGATCGGAGTTCACCCCGACGACGAGCAGATCCCCCTCCCCGCGGGCGGCCGCCAGATAGCGCACATGCCCCACGTGCAACAGGTCGAAGCACCCGTTCGTAAACACGACCGTCTGGCCGCTGCGGTGGAACTGCCGCAGCAGGGGTGCCAGTTCTTCCAGCGTCTTGATCTTTTGGGAAACGGGCATATGCCGTTGCGGTCCACCCGTCGCCGGTCGGCCCGTCGCCCGACGTCCGGGAACTTGCATTCCCGAGGGACCGGCGACCGGCAGACCGGACGACTTTTTTTAGATGACTCGTGCCAGCGCCAGCACGTCCACCCGGGCGGCGCCGCTTTTCAGCAGCACGCGAGCGGCTTCCGCCGCTGTCGCACCGGTGGTGACGACGTCATCCACCAGAAGCAGATGCCGGCCGGCAATCGTCTCCGGCCGTCGGACGGCGAAGGCGCCGCGAATATTGGCCTCCCGTTCGCGCCGGCCGAGACCCGCCTGGGAGGCCGTCGCCCGCACCCGCTGCAGCACCCCGGCAACGATGGGGGGCGCCGGCGCCCCGGCCGGGCCGATTTCCCATTTCCGCACCAGAAGCTCGGACTGGTTGAACCCCCGCGACCGCAGGCGCCGGCCGTGCAGCGGCACCGGCAGAATCGCGTCCACCCGCTCATCTCCCCAATCGCGCACAAACGTCCGCTGCAAAAGCAGCCCCAAAGGAGCGGCCAGCTGAAGTTTTCCTTTATACTTGAAACAATGGATGACATCAACCAGCGATCGGTCATAGACAAACGCGGCACGCGCCTTGAGGAAGCCGGGCGGTTGCTCCCGGCAGCGTCCGCACAGATGGTCGTTGCCGACACGGCCCTTGAACATGACACCGCAGCGCGGGCAGAGGGGGGGATCCAGCGGCATCACGCCCCGCAGGCACGCCGCACAGAAGAAAGGCCGCAGCAAGGCAACGGCACCCGGAGGGCCCCCTTCCTCACCCGCACCTTCCCGGTGGGTCTCGGGAATGAAGTCGCGACACTCCAGGCAGCGGGCAGGAAACACCGCGTCGCGGCATGCTCGGAAGGCGGCGACGACCATCCGCCGCAGCCGCGCGTCAGGGCATCTGGCGCCTTGCATCCGTCAAGTTCCTCGATCCCGGTGGGTGCCCGGCACCTCTCTGGCGGCCGATCTCGAACAGCGCAATGCCGGCGGCCACCGAGGCGTTCAGGGAGTCGAGCGGGCCCGTCTGGGGGATCGACACCAGCCGGTCGCAGGTTCGGCGCACCAGCGGCCGCATGCCCCGGCCCTCGCCGCCGACCACCAGCACCATGGGCATGGTGAGATCCGCGCGGTAGATGCTTTCGGTCGCGGACCGATCCAGACCGACCACCCAGCGACCCCTGGCCTTCATCGCTTCCAGGGCACGCACCAGGTTCGTCACCTGGACGAACCGGATGTGCTCAAGGGCTCCCGCGGAGATCTTGGAGACCGCCGGCGTGGGCGGGGCCGACCGGTCCTTTGGGACCAGCACGGCTCCGACGCCGGCGCACAGCGCGGTCCGCAGAACAGCACCCAGGTTGTGGGGATCCACGATCTGGTCCAATGCCAGAAAAAGACCCGATTCCGGCCGCCCGACGCCCTCCAGAACGCTCGAAAAGTCATGCCCGCGGTAAACGGAGGCGCGGGCGGCCACCCCTTGATGCGCGGCCGTGCCTGTCATGGAGGCCATCTGCTTCGCGTCCATCTGCCTGACCTCCATTCCCCGGGTCTCGGCAGCGGCAACAATGGACTGCAGGCGGCCGGCGGCGGCGTGGCTCCGATCGACGCAGACCTCGAACAGCTCGCGCCGCCCGGCCGCCAACGCCTCCTGCACGGCGTGAACCCCGTATAGGATTTCGGTTTTCATTTTCGATACGACCCGATGATGGCAAGCAGCTCCTGAACCGCCGTGGGCAGGTCGTCGTTGACGATCACATGGCGGTACATGTCTTTCTGGGCCATCTCCTCGCGCGCGTTGCGAAGCCGCAGCGCGATGGCCTCCGGCCGGTCCGTGCCCCGGGACCGCAGCCGCGCCTCCAGGATTTCTAAAGAAGGGGGCATGATGAAGATCGTGACGCTCTGTGAAAAGCGCTTGCAGATCTGTCGTGCCCCCTGGACGTCGATGTCCAACAGGATATCGTGGCCTTCCGCCAGGGCCTGCGACAGGACCTCCGCCGAGGTCCCGTAGTAGTTGCCGTGCACCTGAGCCCACTCCGCCCAGCGATCCGTGCGGATGCCGTCCTCGAATTCGCCCGGGGAGATGAACACGTAGTCGCGGCCGTTCACCTCTCCGGTCCGGGGCGCACGCGTGGTGTAGGACACGGAGTAGCGCAGGTCGGGGAGGCGCTCGAGCGCCGCTCGGAGCAGGGTGGTCTTTCCGGCGCCGGACGGGGCCGAGAGGATGAACAGATGCCGGCCGGAAAAAGCGGGGAGGCCGGAGAGACGGGGATCGGGGGATGTCATGGGCACGACACTATGGTTCCTGCGGCGCCGGCGAGTCCGTCGCCTCCCTAAGCTGGGCATAACGCTGGGAGATGGTCTCGGCCTGGATGGCGGACAGCACCACGTGATTGCTGTCCAGCACGATGATGGACCGGGTGCGACGGCCGTGGGTCGCATCGATCAACCGCCGGTCCTCGCGCGCCTCGTCTTTCAGGCGTTTCATGGGAGCGGAGTTCGGGGAAACGATGGCCACCACCCGGTCCGATACCACCGTGCTGCCAAAACCGATGTTGAGCAGGGCCTGTTCCATCGTCCCCTCATCCCTTTGCGCTCAGCCGCCCGCGCCTCGCCCGACGGTCGCCGGCCGGGGCATTTCACTCGACGTTTTGAATCTGTTCGCGGATCTTCTCCAGTTCGGCCTTGACCTCGACCACCACATGGCCGGCCGCTGCGTTGCTTATTTTAGACCCCATGGTGTTGAATTCGCGGTTGAGCTCCTGCAGCAGGAAGTTCAATTTTCGGCCGCCGGGCTCGGCGCCGTCCATGATGGACCGGAACTGGCTCAGATGACTTCCCGCGCGAACGATCTCCTCCGAGATATCCGCGCGATCGGCCAGGAAGGCGGCTTCCTGGGCCATCCGAGCGGGGTCGATGTCCACCAGCCCCTGGGTCAGGTTCATGATGCGCTCCTTGAGCCGCTCCTGATAAAGCGCCGCCACGCCGGCGGACTTCTGCGAAATATCACCTAAAGCCGCCTCCAATGCATCGATGCGTGCACCGAGATCAACGGCCAGGTTGCGACCTTCCGTGGCGCGCATGGCGTCCAGTCCGTCCAGGGCCTGGCTCAGGCACCCCTCCAGCGCGGACCAGGCGGCGTCGAGGTCGGCTTTCGGCTGAACCGTCTTGAGGACGCCGCCGACACCCACCAGGAGTTCCAGGGACGCCGCGCCCTCAAGCCCGAATTCCGCTTTCAGGCGTTCCAGGGCGACGAGCACCGCGCGCGCGCGCGCCATGTCCACCTCCACGGGCGAAGCCGAATCGGAAACATCCTCGATGTGGATGCGGGTCTCGATGCGGCCGCGCGCGAGGCGTGCGGCGATGACCGACCTGACCCGCTCCTCGAGATCGGTGAAGCCGGCCGGCATCCGCAGCGCGAGGTCCAGGTTGCGACTGTTGTAGGTGCGGATCTCGATGGACACCGTCAGGCCGCCGACGGTGGCCGCGGCGGATGCAAAACCGGTCATGCTCTTGATCATGATGTCGGTGTCTCTCCTCTTATATCGACGGCGTACTTTCGCCGCACCGCAACCAGGAAACGGCGCATCGGCTCGCCGGCATAATCAGGGTACGTCCAGGGCAGCGCCCGGTAGGCGCCGCGCTGATAGATCAGCGTCAGGTCGGCGTAGATGCCCCGGCCGATGTAGATGCGGTGGCTGTAGTTCTTGCCGGTGGCCAGCACCAGCCGCTCCAGCAGCAGGTAGCCGGGGTCGATGTTGGCCGCTCGTCGGCCGCTTGCGCTGCGAATCTGCTCCATGGCGTTGGCAGCCAGTTTGACCTCCGCCAGTTGATCCTGTTCGATCAGCGGCCGGAAGGCCAGCATGCGCCGCCACAGCGGGGCCCCCATTTCTTTCTCGTAGTAAGACGTGCCATCGAAGGCCGACCACGGGCTCACCACGTCGAAAACCCCGAAGGCGGCTTCCAGTTCGCCGGCGATGCCCGGGAAAAGAGCCCGATCCTTCAGCACGACCCCGACCACCAGCTTGGCCGGCCGGGGGGCATGGGGCATGCTCATGATGGGTGACCGCCCTTAGCGGTCCGAGAGGGGTTTGGCCTCGTCGATCAGCATGATCGGAATCCCGTCCCGTATTTCGTAGACCAGCCGGCACCGGTCGCAGATCAAGCCGTCCTCGGAAGCGTTCAGCCGGATGTCCCCCTTGCATTTGGGGCAGGCCAGGATCTCCAGAAGCTCGCGATGAAGAGTCATGGGTTCTTCCTCATGGGTTGTATTCAATGGCCCGGATCACAGGCACAGGGCCTTGCTCCGCTCCGTTCCGCTTGCCCCTTGGGCCTTCGGGGTTTGCCGACTATTCCGGATCCAAGCGGCCGGCCGGCTAGACACTTTCACCGAAAGACGCCATCAGCTCGGCCTCGGCCGCCACCTGCCCTTCCACCAGGGCCCGGCCTGCCATCTTGGCGACCTTCGACCGCATTTTCAGCACGCGCGCCTCCAGGATCAGCTGATCGCCGGGCACGACGGGCCGGCGGAACCGCACGTGGTCCATCCCCATGAAGTAGATGATCTCGCCCTGTTTGTCCGGGCCCCGGATCTCGGAGGCGAGAACCCCGCCCGCCTGGGCCAGGGCCTCCATGATCAGCACGCCCGGCATCACCGGCCGGGCGGGGAAATGCCCCTGAAAAAACGGCTCGTTCATGGTCACGTTTTTCAGGGCGACGATTTCCTCGCCGGGGACGATCTTGATGATCCGGTCGATCAGCAGAAAGGGGTAGCGGTGCGGCAGCCGCCGCATGACGGCCATGATGTCCAACGGGGTTTCCATCGCTTGCCTCCTCGGCCGGCACGCCGCACGTCCTCGCACCGCCGCCGCGGTCCTGACGGCTCGGCCGGTGGTTCGGTGGGTTATTTGCCGGCCTTCTTGGCGGGCTTGGCGTTCAGTTCCTGGATCAGACGGTTGGTGATGTCCGCGGCCGGCTGGTGGTAGAGCACCCCGATGTTGCTGATGACCAGCAGGTACCCCTCCTTCTTGCCGATCTCGTCCACCAGAGCGCTGATGTCCTTCTGAAGCTCGCCCATGAGTTTGCGTTCGAGGTCCTGGAGATCGCTGCGGTATTTCTTCTGCAGCGCCTGGAAGTCGCTGGCCTTGATCCGGAACTCGCGCTCTTTTTCCTCACGCGCTTCCTTGCTCATGACCTGGGCCTCGCGCTGCAGGCGCTTCTCGGTTTCCTGAAGATCGCTGCCTTTCTGCTTCAGATCCCCTTCCAGCTTGTCGCGCTGGGCTTTGAGCTGGCCCTGGGCCGCTTTGCCGGCGACCGAGGTCTCGAGCACCGTCTGCAGGTTGACAACGGCGATTTTAGGCGCATCGGCGGCCAGCACCGGGCGGCCCCCCCCTGCGATGCAAAGCATGGCAAACGCCACCCCCGTCAAGGCTGTGATGATTCGCATTTCAATCCCCTTTCCTGTCGTCAGCTGAAGCCCGCCCGATCGGCGGCGGGCATGGGTTTCCGGTTTAAAACGCAGAGGCCATCGAGAACTCGAAGCCCCCGCTGCTTTCATATTCCGGCTTGGGGTTCAGATACCATCCGTATGCCAGCCGGATCGGGCCGATGGGCGACATCCAGCGGATCTCCGGCCCGACGGTCACGATCGCATTGCTGAGATCCATCGAATCGTCCTTGCGGTAAACGGCGCCGGCATCGATAAAAAGGATCCCGAAGACGCCGGCTTCCTCCACCAGCGGGAATTTGACTTCGAAGTTGCCCTGGAGGAACTTTTCCCCGCCGACCGGCTGCCCGTCCTGCTTGGGCGCCAGATCGTCGCGGTCGGCGCCGCGCACCGAGTTCATGCCGCCGAGATAGAACTTCTCGTAGTCCGGCAGGTCCCAGCCCGGCAGCTGGTTCACGTACCCGGCCCGGCCGTGGGGCACGAACACGAGTTTCCAGACGGGGAAATACCAGCCCGAGTCCACGGTGACCTTGTTGAACCCCACGTCCCCGCCGAGGCCGGCGAATTCGTATTCGATGCTGTGAACCGAACCCTCCTTGGCGTTGAAGGTTTGGTCACGCGAATCATACCGGATCAGCGGGCTGATGCTGCTCTTGAGGTGTTCGCCCTCATCGTTCTTGATCGAGAGTGCGGCGTCGTCCTCCACGCTGCGGATGTCCGTTAAATCCAACGTGTAAGTCAAATTTCCCCGCACATACTCATAGAGCGGGTAGCCGAACCTGAGCTTGCCGCCGAGGCTGTCCTTGTTGTACTGGTCGAACTCATAGTCCCACTTATAAATCTCGACCCCGGCTGAAAGCGGCGTATCGAACAGCCAGGGCTCTAAAAAACTCACGCTGTATCTCTGGGTCTTCGAGCCGACCATCCCCTGCACCCCCAGCGTCTGGCCGCGGCCGAACAAGTTGCGTTCGCGGATCGAGGCCGTTAAAAAGGCGTCTTCCGCGGTGCTGTATCCCAAACCGAAGGTGAAAGCGCCCGTGTTCTTCTCCTTCACCTCCACGTCCATCCGCATCTTGTCGTCGGCGCTGCCCTTGGCGGTGTCGACTTTGACGTTCTCGAAATAATCCAGGCGGTTCAGGTTCCGGATGCCCCGCTTGAGGCGCGTGCCGCTGTAAAGTTCCTCTTCGTAGACACGCAGCTCGCGCCGGATCACCTTGTCGCGGGTTTTCGTGTTGCCGCTGATCTGGATGCTTTCGAAATAGACTTGCCTGCCCTTGTCGATCTGGAACGTGATGTTGGCCAGCAGCTTTTCGTTGTCCTGATCCACTTTGGGGGAGATGTCGGCGTAGGCGTACCCCTCGTCACTGTAAAGATCGCTCAGCGCCAGCACGTCGGTCCGCAACGTCTCCCGGTTGTAGAAGACATCCTTCGTGATTTTGAGCTTCTTCATGAGCTCATCCTTGGGCAGGATCAGGTCGCCGCTGAAGTCTATCCGGCCCAGCTTGAAACGCGGGCCTTCGTTGATCTTGAAGGTGACGACGATGCCGTCCTCCTCGAAATCCACCTGCGGTTCTCCCACCCGGGCGCGGATGTAGCCGTTGTTGTGGTAAAAGGCCGTCAGCTTGGCCGAATCCTGGCCCAGGATGTCCTGGTTGAGGTCGCCCGCCGAAGTGATCCATGAAAGGAAGCTTTTCTCGGACGTGCTGAGCTCCCCCTTGAGCTGCTTTTCGGAAAAGGCGGAGTTGCCGGTGAAGCGGATTTTCTTGATCAGGATTTTGCTGCCCTCCTCGATGATGTACTCCACGTCGACCTGATTGTTCTTTTGAGGAAGGAGTTTGAAGTCGACCTTGATGTTGTGATAGTTTTTCTCCTTGTACATGTCCTCGATCCGCCGCACGTCGTTGCGGACCGTGAAAATGTTCAGGATCGACCCCTTTTTCAAGGTCAGGCTCTTCTTCATCTCGTCGGTGTCGAACACGACGTTGCCCGTCAGCTGGATGGAACGCACGGTCGGTTTTTCAGTGACCTTGAAAACCAGCCGGATGCCGTCCGGCTCGCGTTCGGACTGGATCTGAACGTCCTCGAAATACCCCATGCCGTAAACGGCCTTGAGGTCTTCCGCCGCATTTTTGGCAATGAAGACATCTCCGGGCTTCTGCTTGACCACCCGCCGGATCGCGTCGGTTTCGATGCGTTGATTGCCCTCGACCACGATGTCGGTGATCTTGTCTCGCCTGAAAAGAGCAAGCCCCATGTCGCGTGCCAGTCTCTTGACCGTGCCGGGCAGGTTCTCTACCCCCTTGCCCACCGCCGTGAACACCCGGGCCGGCCGCCCGCCCGTGGAAGGCAGCAGACGCATGTCCAGGCTGAAGTCCTGGCCGATCCAGGTGAGGCTTCCCGTGACGACATAGTCGGCCCCGGTCTGCAGGGCCATGCGGGCGAAATCGGCGTCGGTTCCGCCGGTCTTGCTCCACTCCGCCGCGGTTTCCGCATCCAGCACCCGGGCATTGGCGCCGTCCTCGGCGAACTGCAGCCGCATCGCCTCCGGTATTTCACCCCGGAGATAGGCCATGTCCGCCGGTGCATGGATCGAAATCGGCATCATGACGACCCCTACGGTCGGCTGCGCCAATGCACCGATGAGGGTCCCGAACACGATGGCCGGAAGCAACCCCATCCACCGGAACACGTGATCGCGCAAGCGGATTGGCATCGTCTGCCGCCGTCTGCCGTTTCTGAGACTGTGAGTCTTCAATGCCATCCGTTCGCTCACCCGCCGGCGCCTCAGGGCACCGCCGATAGACGGCCGTCCAGCAACGTCACCCGTCGCGACATGCAGGCGGCCAATTCCAGGTTATGCGTCACCGCGACCAGCGTCATGCCGATCTCCGCATTGAGCTCCAGCAACAGCCGGTGAACCTGTTTGCTGTTGGCGCGGTCCAGGTTCCCGGTGGGCTCGTCGGCCAGCAGGATGGGGGGCCGGAGCACCAGCGCTCGTGCCAAGGCCACGCGCTGCTGTTCGCCGCCCGACAATTTTCCGACCCGGTAGCCCAGACGATTGCCCAGCCCCACCCGCTCCAGGATCGCCGTCGCCGTCTCGGCGGCCCGGGGCCGGGCCCATCCCTGGATCAGGGCCGGCATCATCGTGTTCTCCAGCGTGCTGAACTCGGGCAGCAGGTGATGAAACTGAAACACAAAGCCGATGGACTCGTTGCGAAACCGCGCCAGTCGGGCGTCCGGGTAATCAAGGATGCTTTCGCCGTTGACGCTCAGGCGGCCGCTGTCGGGCCGGTCCAGCGTCCCCAGGATGTGCAGCAGCGTCGACTTGCCGATCCCGGAGGCGCCGACGATGGCAACGGTCTCCCCCGGTCCCAGATCGAAATCCAGGTCCTGAAGCACGTCCACCACGGCCCCGCCGTTCCGGAAGCGCTTGCACAGCCGACGCGCCGCCAGAAGCGGAACGGAATGGATCCGGGGCCGCTCGTTTCCCGTCGAATGCGATGGGTCTTCAGCCATATCGAATCGCCTCGACCGGGTTCAGCCGGGCCGCTTGGCGGGCGGGGTAAAGGGTCGCCAGAAAACAAATCACCAGCGCGGCGACCACAATGGCGACCACATCCGGCACCTCCATCTTGACCGGCAGCTGGGTGGTGAAATAGTAGATGTCGCCCGTGAGTTCGTGGATGTTGTAGCGCTTCAGCAGGCTGCACAAAATGACGGCGAGGATGAGCCCCAGGCTGGTTCCGACGACGCCGATCACCATGCCGTTGAACACGAAAATCTTGCGGATGCTGCGGTCGGTCGCCCCCATGGCCTTCAGGATGGCAATGTCCTTGGTCTTGCCCATCACGAGCATGATCAGCGAGCTGGCGATGTTGAACGCCGCCACCAGCACGATCAGGGTCAGGATGATGAACATGACCCGCCGCTCCAGCTTGAGCGCCTTGAACAGGTTGCGGTTCATCTGCATCCAGTCCCGGGCGTAATAACCGGGGCCCAGCCGCGCCACGACGGCATCGGCCACTTCCCGGGCCTTGTAAATGTCGTCCACGCGTATCTCGAGGCCGGTCACGGCATCCCCCATGCGCAACAGCCGCTGAGCGTCAAGGAGGTTGATGTAGGCGAACGTCTGGTCGAACTCGTACATGCCGGACTCGAAGTAACCGCTGACCCGGAACGGCTTCATGGCCGGCACGTGGCCGGTGGGCGCGAGCATGCCGCGCGGGGATATCAGGTGGACCGCGTCGCCCTGGACCACGCCCAGATTCTTGGCCAGTTCCCGGCCGAGGACGATGCCCGGCATCCCGCTCCCGGCCCCCTCCGGGCCGCCGGCCGGACCTGCTTCCGGCACCTTCACGCTTTCCAGGGTCTTCATCACCCGACCGACGGTCTCCGGGTCGATGCCTCGCAGGACGGCGCCGGTGGTGGCGGAGGCCGTGCGCAGCATGACCTGGCTGTAGATGAAGGGGGTGGCGGCCGCCACTCCCGGGACCGTCTCGATTTGGCGCAGGACGCCCCGGAAGTCCTCGAAGGGGCCGCTGTAGCGCATGAGGATGGCGTTGGCCTGCCCGCCGAGGATGCGGCTCTTGAGATCGGCCTCGAAGCCGGTCATCACCGCGATGACCACGATCAGGGCCATGACCCCTACCGCCACCCCGGCGATCGACAGGTAGGTGATGAGCGCAATGAAGGCCTGCTTCTGCTTGGCCCGCAGGTACCGCCCGCCGATGAATCGTTCAAAAGACATAAGAAATGGTGTTGGTTTAACGTTTAGGGTTTAAGGTTTAAAGTTTAAGGTTCAAGGCGCGCGAAGCCCGCGACGCGAGGCGTACGGTTTCGCTTTCGTTCAGTTGTCCCGGCGACCGGTCCCGTATAGACGGCTTCGCCCCAAGCTCAAGTTCAAGCCGCGCAAATGTCGTGCGGCGAGGCGTAACCCCCTTACAGTGCCGACCGATGGCCGCGCCGAAAGCCCAAGTTCAAGGCGCGCGAAGCCCGCGACGCGAGGCGTACTTTTCGTAGGCCGCAGCGCCCGCGGGCTGAAGCGCAACGCGGAAATTGGGCTTTCGGCGCGGCCATCACTCGCGGGGCTTCATGTGCGGGAACAGTATCACCTCCCGGATGGACGGCGCGTCGGTCAGCAGCATGGCCAGCCGGTCGATGCCGATACCCTCACCCGCGGTCGGGGGCATGCCGTATTCGAGGGCCTCGATGTAGTCATCGTCCATCCAGTGGGCCTCCGCGTCGCCCGCTTCCCGCTCCCTCACCTGCTGCAGGAACCGATCGCGCTGATCGGCCGGGTCGTTCAGCTCGGAGAATCCATTGGCGATCTCCCGCCCGCCGATGAACAGTTCAAAACGCTCCGTCAGGTCCGGGGTCTGGTCGCTGCGCCGGGACAGCGGCGACACCTCGGCCGGGTAGCCGGTGATGAACGTGGGCTGGGTGAGATGCGGCTGCACCAGCGCGTCGAAGAGCTTGGTGATGACTTTGCCCAACTTGCCGGTCTTGGTGATGGTCACTTTCCGCTGGGCGGCGAACTCGAGCAGCCGCCCGCGGTCCTGCAGGACGTCGCGATCCAGCCCGCCGATATCCACCAGAGCGTCGAAGAGGCTCAGCCGACGCCATGGGCCCGCCAACTCGATGGTCTGCCCCTGGCAGGTCACGGTCGCCGAACCGGTGATCGTCTCGGCCACGCGGGCCAGAAGGTTCTCGGTGAGGTCCATCAGGTCCGTGTGGGTGGCATACGCCTGGTAGAACTCCAGCATGGTGAACTCGGGGTTGTGCTGGGTGGACACTCCCTCGTTGCGGAAATTGCGATTGATCTCGAACACGCGCTCGAACCCGCCCACCACCAGCCGTTTCAGATAAAGTTCGGGTGCAATGCGCAGGTAGAGGTCCATTCCCAGGGCGTTGTGGTGGGTTTTAAAAGGGGTCGCCTCCGCCCCGCCGGGGATCGGCTGCATCATCGGGGTTTCGACCTCCAGGAACCCGCGCTCCAGGAAAAAGGACCGGATCTCCTGAATCATGCGACTTCGCCGGATGAAGGTTTCGCGCACTTCCGGATTCATGACGAGATCGAGATAACGCTGGCGGTATCGCTTTTCCGGGTCCTTGAGCCCGTGGAATTTCTCCGGCAGCGGACGGACCGCCTTGGACAGCAGCCGCAGCGCATCCGCCAGCAGGGTCCATTCGCCGGTCCGTGTCTGAAAGAGCGTACCTTTCATCCCGACGAAATCGCCGATATCAAGCTGCTTGAACAGGGCAAACGCTTCCTCCCCGATGCGGTCCCTGCGGACATAGGCTTGCAGCTGCCCCGAACGGTCCCGCACCCGCACGAAAGCCGCCTTGCCGAAGTGATTGACGGCCATCAGCCGCCCGGCGATTTCGAAGAAGGGGCCTTGTTCGGTCAGGGTTTCAGGTGCCCGCTGAACGGTCTCCTGGATCTCCGCGATCATGTGGGAGACTTTGAAATCGTTGGGATAGAGGTTGAGCCCGGAACGCTTCAGGCTTTCGATTTTTTCATGCCGCTTTTGAATGACGTCGCTTACGGTTTCCATGGCATCCGGCGGTGCATTGCACGAGTTGAACCTGAACGGGGCGATTCATGCACCCCATATGGGCCCGAGCCGTTGGACCCGCCGGGGCCTTCGCTAAACGAACCATCGCTCAGGATCGGTTGAGATTGACGGCGAGGGCGTTGGGGGCAAAGGACAAGGTGCAAACCCGGAGGCTTGCAGCCGCCCTTCGGTCTGAAACCGAGGCCGATCGAAAAACGGCATGAGCCCCCGCCCGCAACCCGAAAGCGGGGCTCCCCTCTCATCCGAAAGGCCGCACCGGCAGCCGCTTGGGTTCGAGAACGCCCGGCACCGGGTGACGGCGCCCCGCCCGGCTCTCCGCGTCAGCATGAACCGACGCACATCAACGTTATTCGATAGCTCATTTCGGCAAAGCCTGTCAAGGCTTAGTTGGCGGGCCGCGCAGGCTCCTCGATCTGGCGGAAATGCAGGCTGAAGGTCGTCCCCTGCCCGAGGGCGCTTTCCACATCCAGGCGGCAATCGTAGGCTTCGAGAATACGGTGAACGATGGACAACCCCAGACCGGTGCCGGTGGCCTTGGTGGTGAAAAAGGGGTCGAAAATCGATGCAACGATCTCCGGCGGCATGCCGACACCGGAATCGGCAATCTTCAGGCAGGCCAGCCGGTCTTTACCGGCTGAAAGCTCGAGGCGGATCTGGCCGCGGCCCTCGATGGCTTCGGCGGCGTTGATCAGCAGGTTCCACAACACCTGTCGCAGGTGGGCGGGGTCCATGCCGACCCAGATGCCGGGCGGGGCTTTCAGGGTCGTTGAAACCCGGCCGTTGAGGGCCCCTTTCTTGCCGAACAGCTCGACGGTTTCCCTCACCGCGCGCTCGAGGTCGATGGGTTCGGATTTGCCGACCGGCGGTCTGGCGTAGAGAAGAAAATTGCTCACCAGTGAACTCAAACGGTCGGCTTCGCGCAAAATGATCTGCATCAGGCGGGCGTGGTCCGGGTCGGTCCGAATCTCCTCGCGCAGCAGTTGGATCGCGCCGGCCAGGCTGGCCAGCGGGTTCTTGATCTCATGCGCGAGCCCGGCGGCCATTTCACCGACGGCCGCCATTTTCTCAACGCGCTTGACGTGCGCTTCCATGACCCGCAGCTCGCGGCGGGTTCTCACGGCCTGATCCGCAAGGAAGCTGCTCAGAAACGCCACCACGATACAGGCCGCCATGATCGTGACGATCTTGGTCATGACCTGATCCCCGCCGGTGGCGTAGGCCGAAGGGTTTTCCAGCCCGTCGAACAAGCCGAGCAGGCCGTAATACTCGAAGTCGACCATCAGGCCGAACTGAACGCTGCACAAGGCGGCTACCAGCACGGTTCCGCGGCGGGGCAGCAACAGGCTGGAGGTGACGATCACCACGAGATAGAGGAATGAAAATGGGCTCGAAAAGCCGCCGGTCACCACCAAAATAATCGTGACGATGGCGGTGTCGACGAGGGTTTGCAGGTAGGCGAATGCCAGATACCTCCGGAGGCGCATCAGCACGAGGGCATAGCCCGCGGAAAGAATGAAAATGCAGGCGATCAGGCCGTATAGAACCACCAGGGGGGACGCTTCCAACGACCCCGCCCGGTTGAACTGCAGGAAGAGGGTCGACCCCAGCAGCAGCGACGAAAAGAGGATCCGTGCGCCGATCAGCTTCCGCAGCTTGTTTTTCAGGTCGCCTTCGGGGCTCATGGTCATGCCTTTGAAAAAACCGGGCGCTGGCCGGGACCGGGTGCATCCACCACCGGTGTGGACCATGCCCCGCTCCGGGCCGACGCAGGATGCTCCGGGTGTGGATGGCCGGGGCAACCCCCCTCGATCAGGGCCGAAACAAACAGGCCGCCTGACCCCAGGCGGCCTGTGACGGGCACGGCTGAAAGCATGGAGACCCGAGGACGCGGAAACCGCCGCCGCGGCGTCAGGCGATGGCGCCGGCCATCTTGAAAATCGGCAGATACATGGCCACCACCAAGCCGCCGATGGTAACCCCCAGGAAGACCAGCATGAGCGGCTCGATCAGCGCGGTCATGTTCTCTACCGCCTGATCGACCTCCTCGTCGTAGAAGTCGGCGATCTTCTCCAGCATGGCGTCCAGGGCGCCGGTGGACTCGCCGACCGCAATCATCTGGCAGACCATGGGAGGGAAGACGCCGCTTTCCGTCAGGGGGTCGGCCATGGTGCGGCCCTCGGTAATCCCGGAGCGGACGTTGTAGATGGCCTTCTCGACGCTGCGGTTCCCCGCGGTCTTGGCCACGATGTCCAACGCCTCGAGGATGGCCACGCCGCTCGCGAGCATGGTGCCCATCGTGCGGGTGAACTTCGCCACCGCCACCTTGCGCAGCAGCATGCCGAACACCGGCAGCCTCAAGAGCAGATCGTCCACCGCGTCGCGCCCCTTCTCCGTGGCGTAGTATTTTTTGAAAGCGAAACCGCCCAGGATGAATGCGATGATGATGTAGACGATTTTGCTTTTGACCAGGTCGCTCATGGCGACCACCATCTGGGTGGGGACCGGCAGCTCGCTGCCGAAGTCGGCGAACATTTCCTCGAAAACCGGGATGACGAAAATCAGGATGACCGCCAGTACGACAACGGCGATGCCCAGGGTGACCAGCGGGTAGGTCATGGCGCCTTTGACTTTCGCCTTGAGCCGTGCGGCTTTTTCCATGTAGGCGGCCAGGCGCCTGAGGATCGCATCCAAAATGCCGCCGGCCTCGCCCGCGGCGATCATGTTGACGAACAGATCGTCGAATTGCTTGGGAAACTTCTTGAGCGCCTCGGCCAGGGTAGCGCCGCCTTCGACGGATTCCTTGACCTGCCTCAGCATTTTCTTGAAGGTGCTATTGTTCTGCTGGCTGTGGAGGATCTCCAGGCACTGGATAATGGGCAGGCCGGCGTCGAT
>Ga0209450_10000222_pt1 | contig 31174 bp, 33 predicted proteins | sample FrelakmetLWP11LW_FD_187149 | JGI IMG/M metagenome (GOLD analysis project Ga0209450, IMG submission 187149) | Freshwater lake sediment microbial communities from the University of Notre Dame, USA, for methane emissions studies - LWP11 LW (SPAdes)... | ecosystem: Environmental > Aquatic >...
AGAGCAACGGAAGAACTGGTTAAAAGTGATATTGTCCATACACCCGTTAAAAAAGAATTACAATTGGATGATACTGTAAAACTCGCAAATTCCGGAACCGAAGGAGTGATTACTTTAATTGAAGGGAATATTGTTTTTATTAATTCAAATAATGTAATTATAAAAACAGATATAGGTTCTGTTGAACCTGTACATAATGATAAACCGGTTTCTGACAACTCCGTATATAGAATAGAATTGAGGAAAGCATTTAATCCAGTTTTGGACATAAGAGGAAGATACACCAGCGAGATAAATGAAATAATAGAGAATTTTGTTTATGAAGGACAATTAAACAATATGAATGAACTTACAATTGTTCATGGGAAGGGAACGGGCAAATTGAAGTTACAAGTTCATTCTATATTGAAAAATAATATGTATATAAAGAAATTTAGGCTTGGAAACTGGAATGAGGGTGATTCCGGTGTAACAATTGTCGAATTAAATAAATAAAATGAGCAGAAAAATTCTGATAGTGGACGATGAAATTTCTATTCTTGAAAGCCTCGGCTTGATACTAAAACATGCCAAGTATGAGGTGGACACATGTATAGACGGTTTTACTGCACTGGAAAAAGTCAACAAGTCTAATTATGATTTAATTCTTCTGGATATAAAAATGCCGCAGATGGACGGGCTTGAAGTGCTTGAGAGAATTAAAATATCTTATCCGGAGCAGGTTGTTATCATGATATCCGGACATGGAAATATTGAAACTGCAGTGGAAGCTACAAAGAAGGGGGCATATTATTTTCTTGAAAAACCTCTTCCTGATATTCCCGAATTATTACTGACTATACACAATGCAATTGAATACAAAATAAGCAGAGAGGAACTGAATAATCTTAAGCGTGAATTAATTCAGTCAAACGAGATTGTAGGACAAAGCACCGGGATTCAGAATGTAAAAGAACTGATAGAAAAACTTAAAAACATAAACCTGAATGTGTTAATAACAGGTGAAAGCGGAACAGGTAAGTCGCTTGTGGCAAAACAGATTCATTATAAATCCGAACGTTCTGATAAACCCTTCATTGTTATTAACTGCGCTACTCTGAAAGAAGACAAGGCTCTGGAAGAATTATTCGGATATTATGAAAACGGGATCGTAATAAATAAAAGTAAATTTTCAGAAGCTGAAGGCGGAACAATTTTATTTGATGAAATAACAAATCTTTCACCTGAAATTCAGTCGATTCTGCTCAAAGTGATTGATGAAGGTAAATTTAACAGGGTAGGGCAGAATGAAGAGATAAAAACTGATGTTCGGTTTCTTTTTACTACAAATAAGGATATTCAGGCGGTGATTCAGGAGGGTAGATTCAGGGAAGATCTATTCCACCGTATAAATGTCATGAATGTTCCTGTTCCTCCTTTAAGAGAGCGTATTTCGGATATCAGTGTTCTTGTAGATTATTTTATCAGCCAGATTTGCAAAATCTACAATTTAAGCGATAAAAAGTTTACTGCCGATGCATTGGAAAGAATGAAACTATTCAGATGGCCGGGAAACGTTAGGGAACTTAAAAATATAATTGAAAGGCTGCTCATTACTGCTGATACAAACGAAGTAAATGCAGAAGATATTGAAATCCCTGATGCTAAACACTCTAAACAATTAAATGATCTTCTGAATAAGAACCTTTCATTAAATGATTTTCAAAACGATTCCGAAAGAATATTTATTTTGAAAATGCTCGGAGATTATAAGTACAATATATCACAAACTGCTGAGGCTATGAAAATTCAACGCAGCCATCTGTATAAATTATTAAGTAAATATAACATACCCACGCCTACAAAAGTTAAGTAAAAAGCTTAAGATCCAGAAGCAAATCCTTTTCTATTGCAGAAATAATGCGGTAAAAATCGTTTTCAGAGCGTACAAAATCAAGTTTATCAATATTTATAATCAATTTTCTGCCAAAATTATAATTATTAATCCATATTTCGTAATTCTCATTCAGAATATTTAAATAATCAACGTCAATTTCTTTTTCGAAATCTCTTCCGCGTAATTTTATGTGATGTAGTAATTTCGGAACACTGGACTGAAGATAAACAAGTAAATCAGGTGGACGCAGATAGTATGTCATCTCTGAAAAAAGATTTGTATATGTTTTATAATCCCTGTCAGACATTCGGCCTAGAGTATGAAGATTTTTGGCAAATATTTCAACATCTTCATAAATGCTTCGGTCCTGAACAACAGATCCTACGTTCTCGTTGATTTCCTTGTGAATTTTAAAACGGTGTGCAAGAAAATATATCTGTAGGTTAAATGACCAGCGTGACATATCTTCATAAAAATCCTTTAAATACGGATTATCAGCTACGGATTCGTAATAAGGCATCCAATTGAATTTCTTTGCCAGTAATTTTGTCAGTGAAGATTTACCTGACCCTATGTTTCCGGCTATTGAGATGAAGATTTTATTGGTAGTCAAAAGATAAGTAATTTAAAAGAGGCCGGAATAAATTCCGGCCCCTAAAAATTTATTCTTTCGATTCGGTGTTTTCAGCAGGAGCAGAAGTTGTGTGAACCTGCGGTGTTTCTGTCTTAGGCTCTTCAATTACGGTTTCGAAGATTTTTCTTTTCTTCTCCTTTATTTTAGTTGCAGCTTTACCTGTTAAATTTCTGAGGTAATATAATTTTGCTCTGCGAATGCTACCGTGTCTTATAATTTCAACTTTCGATATTTTAGGTGAATTAAAAGGAAATATTCTTTCAACTCCGACACCGTTGGAAATTTTTCTTACTCTAAAAGTCTTGCTAAGTCCGCTTCCTTTGATTCCCATGACAATACCTTTGAACTGCTGTATTCTTTCTTTATCGCCCTCAATTACCTTTACGAATACGGTAATTGTATCGCCGATGTGAAAATCTGGCATGTCATTCCGTATCTGAGCTGCTTCTACTAATTTAATTTTATCCATTTTCTAATATAACCTCTTTTTCTTTTAATATTTATTTATTTTTTTAATTTTTTTATATTTTGCAATGGCCTTTTTTTGCCGCCATTTGGCTATTTCTGAATGATTTCCCGAAAGCAGTATTTCAGGCACTTTCAATTTTTCATATTTATCAGGCCTAGTGTATTGCGGAAAATCAAAACCCGTATCAATCTGAAACGTATCTGTCATGGCAGATTCCCCATCGTTAAGAACGCCCGGTATCAGCCTTGCAACTGAATCAATGAAAACAACAGCCGCAATATCCCCGCATGATAAAACAAAATCTCCGATGGAAATTTCTGTATTTACCAGTTTTTTTATCACACGTTCGTCAATTCCTTTATAGTGCCCACAGATAATTATCAGATTGTTTTTCAGTGTATAATTATTGGCAATTTTTTGTGTATATCTTATTCCCTGTGGAGATAAATAAATAACATCATCGTAATCTCTCTCCGTAAGGAGTTTCCTGATACACCTGAATATCGGTTCCGGTTTAAGTATCATACCTGATCCGCCTCCGTATGGTTCGTCATCTATTTGCCTGTATTTTCCTTCTGCATAATCTCGAAGATTGTGAACATAAACTTGTAAGAGATTTTTGGAAATTGCTCTTGAAATCAATCCGTTTGACAAAGAACTTTCTGTAATAGCCGGATTTGCGCTTATAATATCAATCCTTATTGTCATTAAAGGAATCCTTCAATCAATACCACGCTTATCCGTTTTTTTGTAAGGTCAACATTTTTCACGAATTCCTTTATAAAAGGTATTAGAACTATATTGCCTTCTTTTGTCCGTACAGAAAACAATTCTGTACTTCCGTAATTCTCAATTTTTGTAACTGCTCCTATTAGTTCGTCTTTATCAAAAACTTCGCATCCTATCAGTTCGTAAAAATAGTAAATATTTCTCGGTATTTTATACCTGTCTTTTTCAGGTATGCATATCAAACAATTCTTCAAAAATGATACTTTCTCTAGACTGTCATATTTATCAAATGATATTCGGATTATTGAATCCGATCCGGTTACTTTTCTAATTTTGAATTTTAAATTTCCCGTATAACTGTCCGTTAATAATTCATTCTCTTCTTGATTCAGGATATAAACATCTTTCAAACCTTTAAACCTTTCCGGAAAATCAGTGATTACTAAAATTTTCAGTTCTCCTTTAAGTCCAACAGGTTTTGTAATTTTACCGATGATAACTAACTGGTCTTTGTTAATCAATAACTTTCTCTTCTTTTGAAACTCTGTCCGGTATTTCCAGAGTAACTTTTTTATGATTTTTAGATCCGACAGCTGTCAGTAATACTCTGATGGCCTTTGCTGTCCGGCCTTTTTTCCCAATCACTTTACCGGTTTCACTTAATTCTACTAGGAGTCTGTATTTTATCAGATCTCCAGTAACAGTTTCTTCTACTTGAACACCCTCCGGTTTGTCTACTAGATTTTTTGCAATGTATTCTATGAATTCTTTCATAGAAGCACTCCTATTTTAGTTAAGAAATCTGTATCAGCCGGATTTCCTGAAGCAGTTTATTCTGCTTTGGGTTCCTCGGTTTTTTGCTCAGTTTTTTTGGACTTACTTTGTTTTTGCCTTATCTTTCTCGCCTTAAGTCTTTCAATTTTATTGGGTTTATCTGCATAAAAATTACCCATTTTTGCTGTTATTGCTTCTTCGTCAACTTTGGCTTTCAATAATCTGAATTTCATTATTAGTCCCTCTCTTCTTAACAGACTTCTTACTGTATCGGTCGGAAGAGCGCCTCTGTTCAACCAGTGTAAAACCCTTTCCTCTTTTAAAGTAACTTCCGCCGGTTCTGAATTAGGGTTGTAGGAACCTACAGCCTCAATAAACCTGCCGTCACGTGGTGATCGGGCGTTAGCTGCTACTATTTTGTAAACCGGAAAATGTTTCTTACCGATTCTCTTTAGTCTGAGTTTAACCAATTATTTGTTGCTCCTTTCGTATTCTTTTTCGCTCACTATATTATAATAAATATTTTTAAAAATCGATATAATAAAAATTCTAATTGAATTTCAGGTCACCAGGCATCCCCGGAGGCAATTTCATTCCTTTCAGAAGGTTCTTCATTTTCCCGCTTGAAAACCCTTTCATCATTTTTCTCATTTCATCAAACTGCTTTAACAGCCTGTTAACTTCCTGAATGCTTGTTCCACTGCCTTCCGCTATTCGTCTCCTTCTCATGCCGTTTAGTATATTTGGGTTCTCGCGTTCTATTTTGGTCATAGAAAGAATAATAGCTTCAATACGTACAAATACTTTTTCATCTACTTCGCTGTTTTTCATTGCTTTGTTCGCTCCGGGAATCATTGATATCAGGCTGTTGATTGAACCCATTTTTTTAATCTGCTTGATCTGGTTCAGAAAATCATTAAAGTCAAACTTGTTCTTTCTTAATTTTTCTTCAAGTTTTTCGGATTCCTTTACATCAATTTCCTGATGCGCTTTTTCAACGAAAGAAACGATGTCGCCCATTCCGAGTATCCGTGATACCATACGTTCGGGATAGAATTGGTCAATTGCATCCAGCTTTTCCCCAATGCTTATGAATTTTATCGGTTTTTCCACCACGGCCCTTATTGAAAGCGCGGCACCACCTTTTGTATCTCCGTCAAGCTTTGTTAAAACTATCCCGGTATAATCCAGTTTATCATGAAAAGCTTTAGCTGTATTAACAGCATCCTGACCTGTCATTGAGTCGACAACGAATAAAATTTCGTCTGGTCGAGCATAATTCTTTATATTTTCGACTTCCCGCATGAGTAATTCATCAATTGCCAATCTACCGGCTGTATCTACAATCATGGTATCTCTCGCATTCTTTCTGGAAAAATCCAGGGCAGATTTGGTGATCTTGATCACATCTTTTTCATCATCTGCGGAAAAAACAGGGACATCAATTTCTTTTCCGAGGATTTTGAGCTGTTCTACTGCTGCAGGCCTGTACACATCGCATGCGACTAATAACGGATTCCTGCCTTTTGACTTTAAATTATTTGCTAGTTTAGCCGCAAATGTTGTTTTTCCAGAACCCTGCAGACCTGCAAGCATTATTACGGAAGGAATTGAGTTTGAAAATTTTAAATCACTTTTTTCCGAACCCATCAGTCTGATAAGTTCATCATTAATGATTTTTATGACTAATTGCCCCGGCGTAATACTGTTAATAACATTCTTTCCTAAAGATTTTTCCTTAACATCTTTTATGAAATTGGTTACAACCTTGTAATTTACATCTGCATCAAAAAGAACGCGACGGACCTCCCTTAGAGATTCGTCTATATTATTCTCCGTGATTTTACCCTGTCCTTTTAATTTCTTGAGGACAACATCAAATTTATTTATTAAATCTTCAAACATTCAAAAATTCTACAAACACATAATTTAATAAAAAATCAACATTTTTTCAATGAAAATGCTACTCATTCTGCTGAAAATCAATCGATCTGGTTTTAAAACCGTCACCCATTATATCATGAACATCTACCAGCACCATAAATGCCTTTGGATCTTCCTCTTTTACCAACCTTCGTAAACTGGTTATTTGCCTTCTGCTTACAACAACGAATAAAACATTTTGTTTTTCCCCTGAATATCCTCCTTCAGAATGAAAAACAGTAATACCCCTGTCAAGTTCGGTTATTATCTTGTCTTTTATAATATCCTCATTTTTACTCATAATATAAGCTCCTTTTGCGTATGGAAGCCCTTCTGCCGTCAAATCGACAATTTGTGTTGTTATAAACAGGTTTAAATACCCCCAAATGATTAAATTCAAATCCTTAAAGAAAATACCTATTGAGAATATAATGACAGTCTCTATTATCCAGTAACCGGTTCCTATGGAATAACCTGAATATTGCTTCAGAATTGCTACCGGGATATCTGTGCCTCCGGTAGAACCCTTAAATTTAAAAATAATCCCTAAACCTACACCTAAAAGCACGGACCCTGCAATAGAGGCCAGTAATATGTTGTCCGTAAATGCCCAGTATTCTGTATTAATTAAATCTCTGGTAAAATGGAAATTCTTGTGTAACAATTCAGGATTTAATAAGTCTGTTAATACTGAACCAACAAACATTCCGATAAATGATTTAACGCCGAATTGTTTTCCAAGAAAAAACCATGCAACAATAAAAAGAGGTATGTTTATAATTATCATTGACATACCGGCAGGGAAGCCTGAGAAATGATATATTATTTGTGCTATACCGCCTACTCCACCAGGGGATACCTTAAAAGGTATAAGAAACCATGCGTAAGCTATTCCGAATATTATCGAACCTATGATAATTCCTACATAATCTTTGATGTTTTGAATTAATAAAGATTTTTTGGTTAACATTTTTTGCAATTAATGGATTTGTGATCAATAATTTTACAAAATTAACTAATACTGATATTAAAAGATGTGAAGTTATATCGGGATTTTCTGCGTGTAGATTAGTAAAAAGACCGCTTAAAGCGGTCTTTTTAGAAGATAAATTATTTTATCAGGGTGCCGATTCTGTTCCATCGAATAGATTCAATTAACTTGAATAAATCTGCGAACGAAATATTGGCATCCCAAGACCAGTAAATAAGAAACGCTTCGCCGACCACATTTTCCATAGGCATGAATCCCCAGAATCTGCTGTCAAGCGAGTTATTCCTGTTGTCACCCATCATAAATAAATAATCTCGTTTTACTGAATACTTTCCTTCTTTGAAAATTTCATCATCCGCTGATAAATCACCGTTGGGATTTAATTTTAAGTTGGTATAGCCTTCTTTTGTTAAAAACATTTTGTATCCGTCAAAATTTGACGTATCTATTTTGATTATGTCGCCTTTTTGAGGAATCCGGATCGGTCCGAAATTATCTTCGTTCCAGCCTGAACCTTTCGGAAATATTCTTGGATTAGATACATTTGGAGGTTGTAATTGTCCTATGAATTTTGATTGGGGCGGATTTGGAAAAATCTGTCCGTTCCTGTAAAGGATTTTATTTGTAATCTTAATTGAATCACCTGGAATACCTACGCACCGTTTTATGTAATTAAGCACTTCTTTGGATTGTTTTTCATCTCTTTCGCCTGGAAAGTCAAATACTACTACGTCGCCTGGCTTTGGATCTTTAAATCCGGGTAACCGGAAAAAGGGAAGCCTTATATCGGTAAAAGGTATATTTCTTGGAGTTGTTGCGCCGTAAGTGAATTTTGTAACAAGTAAAAAATCGCCTACTAAAAGTGTGTTTTCCATGGAACCCGTCGGAATTCTGTATGCTTCAAATAAAAACAGTTTTATTAAAAATGCTACAACAGCAGCCCACACAAGTGCATCGAAATATTCTTTAGGTTTGGATTTTCTTTTCTTTTCCATCGATTTTGGTAATTTATTAGGTACGTTTTCGTTTAGACCCATTATATTAATTCTTTAATTTATTTGTTAATTGATAAAACAGCTAAAAATGCTTCCTGTGGTATTTCAACAGAACCTACTTGTTTCATACGTTTTTTACCCTCTTTTTGTTTCTCGAGCAGTTTTCTTTTCCTTGAAATATCACCGCCGTAGCATTTTGCAATTACATTCTTCCGCATGGCACTTATAGATTCCCTCGCAATAACTTTAGACCCAATTGCTGCCTGTATGGCAACCTCGAACATATGCCTTGGTATTAGTTTACGTAATTTCTCGCATAATTTCCTTCCCCAGTAATAGGCATTTTCACGGTGTATTATGGTCGATAGTGCGTCGACAGGTTCACCGTTCAGGAGTATGTCCAGCTTAACAAGGTCAGATTTCCTGTAATCTTTAATTTCATAGTCGAATGATGCATATCCTTTTGTAAGAGATTTAAGTTTATCATAAAAATCAAATATAATTTCAGATAAAGGAAATTCAACGTGAAGATCAACTCTTTTTGAATCTATGTAATTCTGGTTGATGAAAATTCCTCTCCGCTCGTTTGTAAGCTTCATTATATTGCCAATGAATTCAATAGGAGTAATTATCTGTGAACTTATATATGGTTCTTCAACATGATCAATGATTACTGCATCAGGCATCAGCGACGGATTGTCTACAAGTGCTACTTCACCGTTTGTTTTGTAAACTTTGTATTCAACGTTTGGTACAGTTGTGATGATAGACAGATTATATTCTCTTTCAAGTCGTTCCTGTACTATCTCAAGATGAAGGAGTCCGAGAAATCCGCATCTGAAACCAAATCCAAGTGCTACAGAAGTTTCAGGTTCGTAAGATAGTGAAGCGTCATTCAATTTGAGTTTTGCGAGTGAGTCCCTCAGGTTCTCAAAATCATTTGCAGCAATAGGGTAAATGCCGCTGAATACCATTGGTTTCACTTCTTTGAAGCCCGGAATGGGTTCATTTGAGCGGTTATCAACATTCATCACCGTGTCACCCGGTTTTGAATCATTGACATCTTTAATATTTGCAATTAGATATCCGACATTTCCGGAGTTTAATTGCTTTGTTCTTTTCCTCTCCATTTTTAGAATACCGACCTCTTCTGCCTCAAATCTCTTTCCGTTTGCGACGAATTCGATTTTATCACCTTCACGTAGTATTCCGTCAACTACTCTGATATATACAATAACTCCTCTGTAATTGTCAAAAATTGAGTCAAAAATCAAAGCTCTCAGCGGTTTTTCTTCTTGGACCTTAGGTGATGGTACTCTTGCTATTATTTGTTCAAGAATATTTTCTGTTCCTATTCCTACTTTAGCGCTTGCAGTAATAATGTCATCGCGCTGGCAGCCTAAAAGTTCTACTATCTGGTCCTTTACTTCTTCTACCATTGCACTTGGCAGGTCTATTTTGTTAATTACGGGAATTATCTCTAATCCGTTGTCAATCGCAAGATAAAGATTGCTGATTGTCTGTGCCTCAATACCCTGTGTTGCGTCTACAATGAGTATTGCTCCCTCGCATGCAGCAAGTGATCTTGAGACCTCATATGTAAAATCGACATGCCCTGGAGTATCAATAAGGTTTAATACATAATCCTCGCCGTCTTTTGATTTATAGTTCATCTGAATAGCATGAAGCTTTATTGTTATGCCGCGTTCCTGCTCAAGGTCCATATCATCCAGAACCTGTTTTGTCATAACCCTGCTCTCAATAGTGCCGGTATACTCGAGCAGACGGTCGGCTATAGTGGACTTTCCGTGGTCTATATGCGCGATTATACAAAAATTTCTTATATTACTCTTTTGCAAATTTTATGAATATCAAATATATTTTTTAAAGCAATAAAAAAGTGGGTCAGATTACTACCCACTCTAAAACTTTTCAGGAAAAACAAATATTAATTACCGCTTGCTTTTCTCGTTGACCTGACATCCTGTATGTCTTTTCTGATTTCGGCTGCCATTTTTCTCAGATTATTCAGTTCTTTTCTTAATCTTGTTCCGGCGGCGTTTTGTTGTTTTTCATAGAATTTTTCTATGTCAACTTTCATTCCGTCGAGAATTTCCTGTAGCTTTGTAAATTTTTCCATGTTTTATCTCCGTATTTAAATTAATATAATAAAAATGTTGTATAAAATTAATTCATTTAAGTTAAGTTTTTCAGATAAGGTATTGAAAATATAATATTAAATCCCCAGGCAATAAATGAAATTCCCAGAATGACAAGCGCGAATAACAGGGAAATTTTGAGCCATGGTTTCATGTTATAATCACGGAAAATTCCCCATATTCCGTTTAATCCGTGGTAGAATCCAAGTGTGAGGAATAGTAAGTCAATTATCCTGTACCAGGAATGCTGCATTCGCGCCATAACTGCTTCAAATGTATGACCTGAATCCGGATGATAATGCATCAATATATAATGTCCTATCATTAATACTACAAGAGCAATGCCCGATATTCTTTGTAATATCCAACTTTTTGCCCCTGAATTTCTAACCGACTGATACTTAAACATAGGTAAAAACTTTTATTTTCCGAATAATTTTAAAATTTCATGTGAAAACATTATATATCCCATCAGCAAAAACAAAAATATGCCTATAATCCAGGAAAACCTGTATAATGTTTTGTGGTATTTTGCACCGTCAGCCCAGTCAACGAGTACTATTCTGACACCGTTCAGGGAATGGAATAAAACAAAAATGAATAAAAGCCATTCAAGGGCTAAAAATGGGGGAGAAAGAAAAGATTGCATTTTAGTTTCAAAAACCGCTTTTCCCTCCGTTAATGTGCTTAAGGAATAAATATGAAGGAATAAATATCCAATTAATGCAATTCCGCTGATTCTGTGATAAATCCAGGCCCAGCTTCCGCTATCTTTCCTGTAGGATATGTTTTCTTTAATCCATTCTCGCTGATCGAATGTTTTGATTTTCTTGATTTCTTCTGACATTTATACAATTTGTTTTATTCGCTTGAAATTATGAATTTATTTCAAATTTTACAATTAATTAAAATTTAAAAATTTTAAATGCTATTTCAGTAGTATCATCTTCATGGAACAGGTATATGATTGCGATTTTAAAATATAAAAGTAAATACCGCTTGAAAATTTTGCAGCATTCCATAGAATTGAATGTTTTCCAGGACCGGTATCACCTTTAAATAATGATTCAATCATTTTTCCCGATATGTCAATAATTGATAATTCAATAAATTCTTTCTTTGATGTTTCAAAAATAATTTCGGTTGAAGGATTGAATGGATTTGGATGATTTTGATGTAAAACATATCCGTTACCGGTTAAATAATTGTTATTTCCAATGTTAACCAGCGTAGTATCTGTGTAAATCCAAACACCTCCGTTGGCAGAACCTGATATTCCCGCATAAACTTTATTTCCGGAAGATACTATCAGATTACCGCTGTATGTCAGTCCGGAATTAGTAAAAGAGACACCGTTAGTTGTTGATTTGAAAACACCTCCGTTTCCGCAAACATAGATATTACCGGCAATATCCTTAGTAATACCGCGCATTGCTCCGCTTAAGGAACTGACCGTAGACCAGTTGTATCCACCGTTTGTGGTTTTCAGAAAGGGATATCCTGTTGTGGTTGTAATCATATAAAGTTCGTTTGGCGTATACTGTATAAAACCCCAGCAATTGTACAAATTGTGTGGGCCAGTAAATGTTAGTCCTGCATCTGTTGATATGAAAACGCCTGTTGAACTCGAAGCGGATGAGGCACCCGCATATATTTTATTGGGATTATATTGATCGATGAAAAAACTAACAATTGTAGCTGTGGATAATGAAGTATCCGGAAAAGTTACACCGAAATCCGTGCTGCGAAATATGCCTCCCGTTACGGTACCCACGTAAACATAACCGTTTTTACCGCAGATAACGGTTTGAACGTTTTTGTTATTGAAAAATGAAAGGGGAATGTTCGTCCAGTTGATACCTCCATTTGTAGATTTCATTAGTCCGTTTGATAAATTTGCTGCATAAATATTTCCGGCTGAATCAACAGCTATTCCCAAATAATTTGATGTTCCGGTAATAAGAATATTTGTCCAGTTATTTCCCCCGTCCGTTGTTCTGAATATACCGTTAGGAGTACCGGTTGTGCCTGCGTAAATGAAACCCTGAATATCCTTGCAAACCGACCATATTGAATTTCCGCTTAAAGTCCTTACCCAGGTTTGGGAATTTAGTTGCAATACAAATGAAAACATGATGAAAATAACTAAAATTGTTTTTTTCATATTTGTTTGGTTTGATTACTATAATTTAATGATTTGTTCCTTTAAAATTCAATGTATTGTTTAGTAGCGTTAATTCACGGAATACTAATTTTATTGTTTTAATAATTGACCATAAACATTAATTTTCAGGAAAATATTAATATATATGTTTATTACACCTGATTTTATCAAAAATTTAAAAGCATATGTTCCGGGAAAACCGATTGAAGAACTTCAGCGGGAATTCGGTTTGTCTGAAATATATAAAATTGCATCAAATGAAAATCCTCTGGGGCCTTCTCCACTTGCATTAGAATCACTTAAAAGAGCTGAGAATGAAATTCATCGTTATCCTGATGTTGGTTCGGTTATTTTGAGGGAAAAACTTTCAGAAAAATTCGGGATTCCTTTTGAAAGTGTTGTTGTCGGCAGCGGTAGTGAGAGTATAATGGCAAATCTTCTAAGATGTTTTTTATGCGAAGGTGACGAAATCATAACCTCCGAAGCAACATTTATTGGATTTCAGGTACTTGCCAGGGGAAGAAGCAATTTTACTCATTTTGTACCTATGCCGCAGACCACTTATAAATTTGATTTGAACGGAATAATTGACAGAATTAATACAAAAACAAAGATTATTTATTTGTGTAATCCAAATAATCCGACAGGGACTATCTTTACAAAGAAAGAATTTGATGTATTTTATAAGCAAGTACCGTCTAATATTATAATTATACTTGATGAGGCTTATTTTGAATATGCCAATAATAAAGATGAATATCCCAATTCTTTGCATTACAGGTATGAAAATGTTGTGACTTTCAGGACCTTTTCAAAGATATACGGTATTGCAGGATTGCGCGTCGGTTACGGTATGGGTCATCCTGAAATCGTCGCAACACTTATGAAAGCAAAACTACCTTTCGAACCAAATTCACTTGCACAGGCAGCGGCATTGGGTGCGCTTGATGATGATGAATTTATAAATAAATCAATTAATCTGAATAATGAAGGTTATGATTTCTTCAGGAATAAACTCATGTCATTTGAAGATAAAGGAAAACTCAAGTTTATTCCTTCTTATGCAAATTTCGTAATGCTTGATTTGTTTTCTGAATCTATAGTCGAAATGGTTAACGGAAAACTTCTTAGCAAAGGAGTTATTATAAGACCTCTGAAACCTTTCGGGCTTCCGAATTGTATTCGTATTACAATGGGCCTTATGAAAGAAAATCAGGCATTCATCAGCGAATTAAGGAAATTGATATAAATATTCTGGAACATAGAAGACTATGGCGGAAAAGCTCTGTGCGTTTTGATAATTATAGATCTGAGAATTGCTGATGTATCTCTTCCGTATAGAGGTGATTAAATCCACCATATGAGGAAATAAATATTTTTACAGTTTGCCTATTTTTCTTTCCGAGCTTTTTCTCTTGCCAGAGATGCTGAAATTGAAATTGAAAATATTATAAGTATTATTACCAGAGATGTTACTGTAGTGATGTGCAGGACAGGTGAAATTAACATTTTCATTCCAATAAAAACCAATACAACAGAAAGACCGGTTTTCAGGTAATAAAACTTGTCAAGAAATCCTGCCAGAGCGAAATACAATGCTCGCAGGCCTAAGATTGCAAAAGCATTTGATGTAAATACTATGAAAGTATCTTGTGTTATTGCAAGAATAGCGGGTATCGAATCAAATGCAAATATAAGGTCAGTAGTTTCAACAGTTATAAGTACAAGTAGAAGGGGAGTAGCAAATAGTCCTTTACCTTTTATTTTTACGAAGAAATCCCCGTTTCTGTATTCGGAACTGATTGGGAAAATTTTTTTAGCGAATTTGACAACAGGGTTTCTTTCCGGATGAACTTTGTCGTTTTTCTGGAATGCCATTTTAAGGCCTGCAACAATAAGAAAGATTCCGAATACAATGACCATCCAGCTGAATTTCGTTATTAATGCAGCACCTAAAATGATTAATATTGCCCTCATAATGAGTGCTCCGAAGATACCCCAGTACAATATCTTATGCTGATTTTTATTAGGTATATCAAAGTATGTGAAAATAAGTATGAAAACAAAAATGTTGTCAACACTTAAGGATTTCTCGAGAAGGTATCCAGTGAAAAAATCAATTCCTGCCTGATGGCCGAAATAATAAAATACAAATACATTGAATATTAGTGCCAGTAACACCCATATACCGCTTGTAATAAGCGCCTCTTTTGTCTTTATCTCGTGCTGTCTCTTGTTGAAAATGCCGAGGTCTAACAGAAGCATTATCACAATAAATGCGATAAATAAAGTCCAGTTTAGAATTTCAGGACTCAATTATAAATCTCCTTTAATAGGACGGATAATTACTTCTTCAATATTCAGCTTTTTTGGTTGAACAAAGGTGTTCAAAGTAATTTTTGCAATATCTTCAGGTGACATCATCCTGTTTTTATATCTTTGGCGTGATTTGGCATCCCACATGTTTGTTTCAACTGCACCAGGCATAATATTTGTAACTTTAATATTATATTTCCTGACTTCTTCGCGTATAGAATTTGACATTGCTCGTACTGCTGCCTTCGAAGCCGAATATATGGAACTGTCTTCAAAAACAGTATTGGCAGCAACCGATAGTATGTTTATTATATGCCCTTTTTTCTTTTTTATCATTTTTGGAAGTACTGATTTCATAGTGAGAAAGGAACCGCGGCAATTTATATCCATTATGTTATCGTAATCGAATACCTTTGTATCAATTATGTTTTTAAATACCGTTACGCCTGCATTGTTAATTAGGCAGTCAATACTTCCGTATCTTTCAATTATTCTTTTGGCTGTTAAATGCACAGACCTTTCCGAAGCTACATTGCAGACAAACGCCGAGGCTTCGCGTCCTGCGAATTTAATTTCACTGACAACCTTAACAAGCCTGGATTTACGTCTTGCAGAAACTACTACAATATATCCTGCTTTGGAAAAAGCTATCGCTATTTCTTTTCCTATACCGGTAGAAGCACCGGTTATCCAGATAACATTATTATTCATAAAAGATTTAAAATTCAGCTTAAAACTTTTGCATTTATCTTACATTACCATACCGCCGTCTACAACGAGAACCTGGCCGGTTATATAATTTGCTTTATCGGACGCAAGGAAAGTCACTACTCCTGCTATTTCTTCCGGCTTCGATGGTCTTTTCAGGGGTATGACATCCAGAAATGCTTTTTTCTGTTCTTCGTTCAGATGATGAGTCATTTCTGTCTCTACAAATCCGGGTGCAACAGCATTTACAGTCACATTTCTGCCTGCTAGTTCTTTTGCAATGGATTTAGTCAGCCCTATAAGCCCTGCTTTTGAAGCGGCGTAATTTGCCTGGCCTGCATTTCCGATTACACCAACGACAGAACTGATGTTAATGATTTTTCCTTCTCTCTGCTTTGCCATTATGCGTGCAACAGCTTTTATTGTATTAAAACATCCTTTAAGGTTAACCTTTATCACAAGATCCCAGTCTTCTTCTGTCATTCTCAGCAGTAGTCTGTCACGCGTTATACCTGCATTGTTTACCAGTATGTCGATTCTGCCGAATATGGATGCAGTTTCATCTATTGCTTTCTGAACTAAATCGGTGTCAGTAACGTCAACAACTTTTCCTGTAACACTCATTCCTTTGCTTTTCATTTCTTCGCAGTATTCGGCGAAGTCTTCTGGAAAAACCTTGTCATAAGCAATGACAATTGCTCCTTCATTTAAAAAATCGTTCGTAATTGCTCTTCCGATTCCTCTTCCGCCGCCGGTTATTACAGCAATTCTATTTTTTAAAATATTCATTAGTATTAAATTTTATTTGTAAAATATTTTCTTTCTTCTTTTTTTAATTGTGTTGCTTCAACGATAAAAGTCTGACCCGTAATCAGGTCAGAATCTTCTGATGCAAGAAATGCAATGAAATCAGCAACCTTATTCGGTTTTGCCGGTCTTGTTTTTGTCGCATTAAAAATTGCATCTTTGGTTTTTTCATTAAGTATGTATGTCATATCTGTTTCAACAAATCCGGGAGCAACTGCATTTACTTGAATGTTATATGATGAAAGCTCCTTTGCAAGTGCCTTAGTAAGTCCGATCTGCCCCGCTTTTGAAGATGCATAATTTGTTTGTCCTGCATTTCCGGTCAGTCCGACTATTGAACTGACATTTATTATTTTGCCTGAGTGATTCCTGACCATGTTTTTCGTAACATATTTGCAGAAAAGAAAGGTCCCTGTGAGATTGGTTTCAATTACGGAGTCCCAGTCCTTTTCTGACATTCTCATTATCAGAGTGTCTCTTGTTATGCCGGCATTATTTATTAAAACGTCAATTTTTCTGAATTTCTTGATTATGTTCTCCGTTACCTGCTTTACACGTTTTCCGTCGCCTGAATCGCATTTGAAATAATGTATATTTCTCGGTTTGAAGTGTCTGTGGTCTATTCTGCTTTTATAAGTAATAATTACTTTAGCACCGAGTTCTGCAAACCTGTCGGCTACAGCTCTTCCAATTCCTCTCGAACCTCCGGTTATTAATATAATTTTTCCGCTGAAACTGTAATTATTCAAATCTCGTGATGTTTTTGTAATGATTCTGGTAATATTCATTGACATAATTATACCCGTCTTCGCCGAGTATGAACCTTAATTCCTCTGCCATTGCTTCAAAAACGGTCTGCGTGAAATTTTTCTTCTGGTTCAGCCCGCAGTAACTGAGTTTTGATGAATGTGAATCATCGTATGTAAGTACATTGTCGAGTATTGTCAGGGGATACATTATGCAGTATTTCGGTTTAATTGACCACTTGTGCATATTGAATTTTACAGATGCCACCTGAATTGAACAGTATCCGTGCTTGTCTTTAAAAACGCATTGCATGTGGTTTCTTTGTGTCCTGTACAATTCTGTGCCGACAGCCCAACCGGAAGGAAAATCAGGATCTTCCTCAGGTTCTTTCTCAAACCATTTTATGGAATCTTTGATTTGGTGTTCATCCATCACTTCAATAATTTCTTTTTCAAACTTCATTATTATATTCTTGAAGTTATTGTCCATATAAACACCCCAGTCGCAGCATTCGCCGTGGCAGATTTTCATGTTGCACGCGGGAACGAATCCCTGCGTAAATATTATCGGATCAATTTTAATACCGTTGTATTCCAGAGGATATTCTTTCAAATTAACTCCTGTAAATTTTTAAATCATCGTAAGTTGAAATGTTGTATGTTTCAGCATTCGGCTCAATCTTTTTTATAAGCCCTGAAAGAACTTTTCCGGAACCGATTTCGTAAAATTTCGTGACGCCGTCATGTATCATGTTTCTAATAAGCATTTCCCATCTGACAGGGGATACAAGCTGTCTTGATAAAGCATCACGTATTTCCTTCCTGTCAGTTATTGGCATTGTGTCAACATTCGTATATACCGGGATTACAGCATCCTTAATATCGGTATTCTGTAAAGCGGTTCTTAGTTCTGAATCTGAAGTCTTCATCAGTTCAGAATGAAATGCACCGCTGACTTCTAGTTTTTTTGCAAGCCTGCATTTATAAGGCTCTCCTTTGGAAATTTCTACAGCTTTTTCTATTGCATTAACGTCTCCTGAGATAACTATTTGTCCAGGGCAGTTAAAATTAGCAGGTTGCGCGATACCTGCAGTTTCTGCTAATTTGCATATCGCATTAACCTGTTCCTCTGAAAGTCCTATCAGTGCCGCCATTGAACCCGGTTGAATTTCACCTGACCTTTTCATCAGCGAGCCGCGAGTCTTTACCAGGTTTAAACCTTGTTCAAAATCCATGGATGCAGAGTACGCGTATGATGTGTATTCTCCGAGGGAATGTCCTGCAGTACAATCCGCTTTAAGTTTGTCGCCGATAAGCTGTGTTAGTACAAATGAATGCACAAAAAGCGCGGGTTGTGTTATGTTTGTCTGCTTTAATTCTTCCTGCGGGCCGTTAAACGATATTCCGCTTAAAGATAAACCCATAATTTTATCAGCTCTATTGTAAATATCCTTTGCAAGTTTTGATGCATCATACAAATCTTTTCCCATCCCGACTGTCTGTGAACCCTGTCCTGGAAAAACAAATGCTGTTTTATTCATAGATTGCTATATTTTAAAAAAACAAATTTAATTAATTAAATACTGATAAGAAATTTATTTATTCTTCATTATCAGTTATTCTAGCTAGTGCTCTGTAATTCTCAATAAGGTAATTGTCATAATAGTCGGCTTTTTCCAGTAACGATCTTATTTCGACAAGACCAGTATCAAACTCAAGATAATGATCGTAAATAATCATTGACAGGACTATATCCTGGTTGTTTACACTGAATGCCACATTCTCAATATCATAATTCTCTTTAAGAAGGAATTCATATATCGCGCCGATATTTTGTTTAGGAAGACGGCAGATAAAAGCATCTCCGATAATAAATCCGTTATCCGAGTGTGTCAGGTATATTTTTGCTGAACCGTGTTCTACTTCCCACCTAGAAGGCCCCCGTCTCGATAGCTTGACATCTTTACCGAGAGATTCCAGAATCTGTTCGATAATCAGATCCGCCCCTGTCGGTTTATATCCTTCTTTTTCTTTTGATTTCGGTATTTCAAGTTTTGTTCCGCATTCCGGACAATACCCGTCTTCAATTTTTCCCTCGGTTATTACGTTCAGGCATGAACTGCATCTTAAAGCCGTTGTTCCGAGGTACGGGAAATATTCATTCAGCGATTCAAGCAGATATTCTGAGGGCAATGCAAATCCCAGGTTATCTCCTCCTGAAATGATAAATGTGTTTACTCCGGCAATTTCTCCGTTATAATCAACAAGCGGTCCGCCGCTGTTTCCGGGATTAATCGCAGCATCGATTTGTATGTAATTCAGTCCGTTCTGAAGGCGCTTGGCTTTTGATACAATTCCTTCTGTAGCAGTATATTTAAGCCCAAAAGGATGGCCGATGGCTATAACCCGATCTCCGTCATGTACTTGTATTTTTGAAACTTTTCTGTCGGGAAGCTCTGTCCCTTCAGGAACACGGATGAATGCTAAATCATATTTAAAATCATAAAAAAGAACCGGACTGACTGTCTGAGGTATAAGTTTACCGCTTATAACTGCTTCGGGTGTTTCCCTTACAACGTGTACATTGGTTACTATAACACCGAAATCCTTAACGTAAAATCCCGTACCCGTTCCGTATGCCGAAGAAATCTGTACTATTACAGATTTAAAACTGTCAATTATTTCCTGCGTATGCATATTATTTATAACTTAATTTTAATATTTCCTCGAATAATGATTTTGCAAAATTATATTTTGTATCAAACTTAAGGTTTTCTGTATTTAATTTCAGTTCAGGGTATTCATTTGAATCTAAAATAACAGCATCATTGAGTTCTTTTATTATAACATCCCTGTTCAGATTTCCGTCAGAATAATAATTTATATGATAATTCAATTCCTTGAGAAATTCAGGGTTCAAAATTTCAATTATAATCCCGTGAATTCGGTCTAGCGATTTGTTCAGGCTGTATGTAAACAAGGAATAACCCGCAATATATTCAAGAATATTCAGGGCTATAGATTCAAATTTATTATCGATATACCATTTTATATTATTTATATTGCCGTTTATCACAGTATCGGCAGCTTCTTTGCCGGAAGGAGGTGAAATACCGAAGGTTGATGTTACTTGATAGAAACTGTTTTTGAGTTTATTGTCAGATATTTCAAGCAGTTTTTTCAGACCGTTCTGAAGTTCTTCAATTAATCCATCAAGAGGGACATTTTTTGTATTGAAATAAGTCCAGCTCAGTTTTTCTAGTTCATTATTAACTGCACCCTGCGGCTGAATTAAATAATCGATTTTGTAAATCAGATTTAAGTAAATGTACGAAATTCCTCCTGTAAATTCATCACGCTTTAATCCGGAAACGAATGACAATGCATCGTTTATCCATTTCCTGAAATATTTTACCCTTAATTCTTTTTCCTCTTCATTGTATTCAGTATAATGCGTATCGAAAGGTTTAAGCGTAGAAAATTCATCCAGTAGAACATCATCAAGTTTATCAGCTCTTATTGCAATCTCCTTTAAAGCATAATACAGTTTTCTTGGAGAACAGTCGAGTATGCTCGAATCGAATTTTAGTATTATTTTGTTGTCTTTTACTGCGAAGCGGGAATAGTACAGTGTGTAATTCATTTCCATCAGCCTTCGCATTACAGGAACACCAAGTTTTTCGTAGTCTGCAATAAGTACCATCGCGGATAATTTGCTGCTCCCAGCATAACCCCTGATTTCTTTCGAACCTTGATGCAGTTGAAATTTTATCAGATTTTCTTCTCTGTTATGAAATACATTATCAATGTTCGGATCTTTGAGATATTCAAAGAATAAACTGTAGGATTCCGGGTATTTCTTTTCTTTATATAGCTTTTCGCATTCATTCCATTTTTCGAGGCTGATTTTTGGTTTAAATGCATCTGAAAAACGTCCGAACTTAATCATAGTATGTTATTTAGGATATGTTATTTAACGACAGCCATTCTCTTTGTTTCTTTAAAAGATTTTCCGCTGTCCAGTACTTTTGTCTCGATAGAATAATAATAAATTCCGCTCGGCAATTCCTTTGCATCAAACGGAATGAAATATACTCCTGCATTCATATTCTCATTTACCAGTACCGCAATATTTTTTCCGAGATTATCGTAAACCTTTACGGTAACATAACTGTTGTTATTGATTCCGAATTTGATTTTTGTGATTGGATTAAAAGGATTCGGAAAATTCTGGTATAATTCCGGTTTTTCCGGTAATTCAGCTTCAATGTAATTTACATTCGTTAATAACCAGTTATTGTAGAGTACCTGTAGCGAATCAATGGGGTCTTTGTTTGTTGGTGTATTTCCTACAACGAGATTGCAGTATAGAGCTGTGGCAGTATCTCCGGGTTTTCCTATTCTCAAGAAAGCAGAAATTGCAGATTTTCCGTATGGAGTACATCTTGTATCTGCGCCTACCATTTTTGCGCCCTGCAGGGCAGCCATCAACTTGTCAGCAAGCGTTCCCTGTGTATTATTGAATCTCGCATTCATTGAATCAAGAACATGCTGTCCGAGAAGTATATTGCCCTGTATTGTGTATGTTGGTCCTATTATGTGATTTTTATAATTCGTGCAGTTTGAACCCGTATAAGCCGCGGTGCGTCCTCCGCCGACAAGGTCAACGATTCCATATTGCCGTATGTATGGATTGCCGTCCTGCAAGATCAGGGAATCCCTTATTTGCTGAGGAGTGTAATGCAGAAGCATTAGTCTTCTTGCGTTGTTATAGTTTGTCTGAGTCCAGGATGCCTGTATGTGAACTACGCCCCAGTTTGGCTGTACGTATGATAAAATGAGGCAGTTTGCTATGCACGATGCTCCTGCGCTTCCTACCTGCCCTGTAACAGGATCGATAGCGCATATGGAAAACGTCGAGTTGACATTTTTAAAACTGATTAAAAATGCAGATAAAACAATAATCTGTAATAATTTTTTCATAAAATAAATTTTTATTAGGTTAAATTAAGATTTTTCGGCATAGAATAATATACTTTTTCAAATCATATTAAATAAAACCCTGCTTAAGGGCAGGGTCATAGAAATTTATATGTTATAAAAATATTTTAATCTCTTAGTAATTCACGCGCTATTACAATTTTCTGAATTTCACTTGTTCCTTCATATATCTCTGTAATCTTTGCATCGCGTAAATATCTTTCGACAAGATATTCCCGCACATACCCGTATCCTCCGTGAATCTGAATTGCCTCGAGTGCATTGTGAACTGCTACTTTGCTTGCATAAAGTTTTGCCTGCGCCGCCTCTTTAACATATTTTTCATGCGTGTCTTTCTTAAGAGCCGCCTGAAGAGTAAGCAGCCTTGCTGTTTCAAGATTTACCGCCATGTCGGCAAGTTTAAACTGTATTGCCTGAAGGTTTGCAATCGGCTGGTCGAAAGCTTTTCTTTCTTTTGAATACTTTACTGACGCGTCCAGTGAGGCTGATGCAATTCCTAATGCCTGTGATGCAATCCCGATTCTGCCTCCGTTTAATGTTTCCATAGCAATTCTGAATCCAAGTCCTTCTTCTCCCAAAATGTTCTCTTTTGGGACGCGGACGTTATTTAGCCCGATTGTACAGGTGTCTGAACTGCGAATTCCGAGTTTATCTTCTTTTTTCCCGACTTCAACTCCTGCCCATTCCTGTTCAACAATAAAAGTAGTAATGCCTTTGTAACCTTTTTCCTTGTTGGTTTGAGCCTGAATTAGATAATAATTGGCTTTTGTCCCGTTGGTTATCCAGTTCTTCATCCCGTTCAGAACATAAAAGTCACCGTCTTTTTCAGCAGTTGTTTTCTGGTTAGTGGCGTCACTGCCTGCTTCTGGTTCGGATAGGCAGAATGCTCCAAGCTTCTGGCCCATGGCCAAAGAACGGAGGTACTTTTCTTTCTGTTCGTCCGTGCCCCATTTTTCCAGTCCGAAACAAACAAGAGAATTATTGACTGACATTATCACTCCTACTGAGGCATCAACTTTCGAAATTTCCTCCATGGCAAGTACGTAACTTACAGTGTCAAGTCCCGCACCTCCCCATTCCGGCGATACCATCATTCCCATGAATCCAAGATCGCCTAATTTTTCAATTATGTCTGTTGGAAACTCGGCGTTAATATCTCTTTCAATTGAAGATGGAGCAATTTCATTTTCTGCAAAATCCTTTGCTGCATCCCTGATTTGAATCTGCTCTTCGGTAAAATTAAAATTCATTGTCTTATTATTTATATTTGAAATTATTTGCTGTATTCGTAAAAGCCTTTGCCGCTTTTCCTTCCGAGATAACCGGCTGCTACCATTTTTTTCAGAAGGGGACACGGCCTGTATTTTGAATCTCCGAGTCCGTTATGAAGCACTTCCATAATGAAAAGGCACACGTCGAGTCCAATAAAGTCGGCGAGGGTTAATGGTCCCATCGGATGGTTCATTCCCAGTTTCATAACTGAATCAATCGCTTCCGGAGTCGCAACACCTTCCATTACGCAGTATACCGCTTCGTTAATCATCGGCATTAATATCCTGTTGGATATGAAACCGGGATAATCCTGTACTTCTACGGGTACTTTCTCTATTTTCTCGGTAAGGTCATTGACAAGTTTATACACTTCCTGTGATGTTGCAAGCCCCCTGATTAATTCGACAAGTTTCATCATCGGGACAGGATTCATGAAGTGCATGCCGATAACTTTGCTGGCTCTTCCTGTAACCCCCGCAATTTCAGTAATTGAAATCGAAGATGTGTTTGTTGCGAGTATTGTTTCGGGTCCGCAGTTTGCGTCCAGTGTCCTGAAAATATTTTTTTTGACTTCGGGATTTTCAGTCGCTGCTTCAATAACCAGTTCCGAATTCCTGGCGTCTTCGAGTTTTTCGGAAATTTTTATATTTTCTAATGTTTTATTCTTAATTTCTTCCGAAATAGTTCCTTTCTTGACTTGCCTGTCAAGGTTACCTGATATCGTTTTAATGGCACGGTCTAAAAATTCCTGTTTAACATCTATAAGCGTTACATTGTATCCGTACTGGGCAAAAACATGAGCAATTCCGTTTCCCATAGTGCCTGCTCCGATGACCGAAATATTATTTATGTTCATTTTCAGTATAAATTAGAAATTATTAAATATTGAATTATAACCTTTCAATTAATAAAGCGCTGGCTTCGCCTCCGCCGATGCAAAGCGTAGCTATTCCGTATTTGCCGCCTTTCTGTTCAAGTGTGTTTATTAAAGTGGTGAGTATTCTTGCACCGCTTGCTCCTATAGGATGTCCGAGTGCTACAGCGCCGCCGTTTACATTGACTTTTGACATGTCAAGATTCTCGGTTTTAATAACCGCAAGAGCCTGTACTGCGAATGCTTCATTTATTTCAAACAAATCGATATCTTCTTTCTTCATCCCGGCTTTTTTCAGAACGTTCTGAATTGCAAATGCGGGCGCGGTTGTAAACCATTCGGGTTCCTGTGCAAATGATGTCTGTGCAACTATTTTTGCAAGGGGTTTTAAGGAAAGACTTTTTGCTTTCTCCTCAGACATAACAACAAGAGCAGACGCTCCGTCATTTATTTTTGATGCATTGAATGCAGTTATTGTGCCTTCTTTTTCGAAAGCCGGTTTTAATGCAAGTCCTTTATCAAAATTCGTTTTCTTCGGTTCTTCGTCTTCGGTTACGGTTACGGTGCCTTTTCTGTCTTTTATTTCTACCGGAACTATTTCATTCCTGAATAATCCGCTTTCAATTGCTTTTAAAGCTCTTTTATAACTTTCCACTGCAAAATCATCCTGTTCTTTTCTCGGGATATTCAGATCCCTTGAACAGAGTTCACCTGCATTGCCCATGTGGAAATTGTTGTAACAATCCCATAAACCGTCGTTAACCATTCCGTCAATGATTGTTCCGTTGCCCATTCTGTATCCGTTACGCGCTTTTGTCAGGTAATAAGGGACATTGCTCATGCTTTCCATTCCGCCTGCGACGACTATTTCAGCGTCACCGCACATTATTGCCTGTGCTGCGAGCATTACAGCTTTCAGTCCTGAACCGCACACTTTATTGATTGTCATGCACGGAACGCTCTTCGGTAAACCCGCGTAAATTGATGCCTGCCTGGCTGGTGCCTGTCCGACTGCCGCAGGAAGCACGTTACCCATTATAACTTCGGATACATCTTCCGGTTTTATTCCTGCTCGTTTTACTGCTTCTTTTATTGCTATTGCGCCAAGCTGAGGCGCTGTAAGTGAAGACAGGGAACCCTGAAAACTTCCTATCGGAGTTCTTACTGCAGATACTATTACGACATTTTTCATTTTTAATCTTAAGTTTAAAAAATTCAGAAAATTACACCGTGAAATAATAAATTTTTAGTTCAAAATAAATTCAAAAAACCTGATATTTATTCATATTACAGATTTTATTTCAGTTATAACAGATAATTACTGCAGGGCAGATTCTATAATTTTAATGAAGCCGGATGCTTTCAGGCTTGCGCCTCCGATTAAACCTCCGTCAATGTCCGGCATTGAAAATAATTCTCTGGCATTGGCTTCATTTACACTGCCGCCGTACAGTATTCGTATTTTACCGGCAGTTGATGAATTGTAAAGATTCTCCAAAGATTTTCTTATTTCCACATGCATTTCCTCTGCCTGTTCGGATGTCGCAGTCTTTCCCGTACCGATTGCCCATACTGGTTCATAAGCGATTATAATTTTCTCAATGTCAGCCTCTGAAACTCCTTTAAGGCAAAGTGTAACCTGCTCGTCAACGATTTTCCTGTAAATTTCTTCTTCACGCTGTTCAAGTGTTTCGCCAACGCATAGTATTGGGAACATACCTGATTCCAGTGCTTTCAATACCTTCAGATTTATGAGATGATTTGTCTCATTGAAGTATTGCCTTCTTTCACTGTGCCCCAGAATAACGTAACTGCATCCGGCATCTTTTAGCATTTTGCCGGAAATTTCGCCTGTGAAAGCACCGTCGTCTTTGTAATGCATGTTCTGAGCGCCGTATCCTATGTCAGAACCTGAAAATATTTCACTCGCAGTGTGAAGTGAAAGGTAAGGAGGACATATTACGGTTTCCACTTTTTCTGATACTTCTTTTTTAAGATTCGCTTTGATTTCTTTCATTAATTCAGAGGCTTCTGTTAAGTTTTTGTTCATTTTCCAGTTGCCTGCGACAAATTTCTTTCTCATTTTATTTATTTCCCTTTCTTGCTTGGTATTATTAATTCGTTTTGGATTTTTTGTTTATTTGCTTTCTTTGCTGATTTTTGCGAATTGCATAACTGCATATTTCTTTGCAATATGGTGCTCTGCAATTGGTTTTGGATAATCTTTTCCAATTACTAAGCCATATTCACTTTGTTCTAAAAGCGTCATATCATCTGGTTTATGAATATATTTAGTAGGTACATTCTGCAGTTCTTTGACATATTTTTTAATATAATTTCCTTCAGCATCGAATTTCCTGCTTTGGAGATACGGATTAAATATCCTGAAATAGGGCTGAGCGTCGCATCCGGTTGAAGCGCTCCACTGCCATCCTCCGTTATTCGATGAGAAATCAAGGTCAATTAGATTTTCTGCAAAGTGCATTTCTCCGAGCCGCCAGTCGATAAACAGGTCTTTTGTAAGAAACATTGCTGTTATCATTCGGACCCTGTTATGCATCCAGCCTTCCTCTTTCAGCTGCCTCATACCGGCGTCAACTATCGGATAACCAGTCTTTCCCTCGCTCCAGGCTATGAAAAGGGAAGTATTAGTATCCCATTTTACAGCGTCAAATTTTTCCTTAAAGGAATTTTTAAAAACATTCGGGAAATGAAATGTGATGTTATAATAAAATTCGCGCCAGAGCAATTCATTAATCCATGTAATTATACCGTTTTTATCTTTAGCTTTTTCTGATTTATTCAGTGCGGCGCTGTATGCTTCGCGGATGCTTATAGTCCCGAAATGCAGGTGAGGTGATATCATGCTCGTACCTTGTATATCCGGGAAATCACGTTTAGATTTATAGTCTGTAATACCTTTTTTAATGAAATCATAGAGCAATCTGATTCCTTTTTTCCGGCCTCCGTGAAAAAGCGGTGATTTCTCAAGTTTCATGTATTCATCTGAGAAATCAAAGTCATCTGATGGAGTGATATTATTCTCCGGGTTCAAACTATTGACATTATATTCGGACACGGCATAATGCGAATTGTTCAGTAATAATTGGCATTTTTTACTAAATGGAGTGAAAATTGTATATGGGGTTTTATCGTCTTTTAGTACTTCGCCTGGTACAAACAGCGTTGTGTCGCTGTAAAGTTTCAGGTCAGAATTTTTCGAATCTAAAAATTTTTTGACAATGATATCACGTTTTATAGTGTATGGTTCAATCTGTCTGTTAGAATATACTTCAATTGGGCCAAATTGTGATATTATTGATTTAAAGCAATTGGCACTATTACCTTTAAATATATATAAGTTATACTTGTTTAATTCAAGTAAATTTTGTAACTCCCGAAGGGATTCATATAAGAAAGCAATTCTCTTTTGACCGAAGAATTTATAGGTGTTTTTGTTTTTGACATAGAGAAAAATGTACTTGTCATCGGGGCGGATGCTATTGATAAAATGGTATAAAGCGCGGTTATCCTCTAAGCGTAAATCTTTCCGGAACCAGAATACTTTTACCATTTTTCAGTCATTTTTATGCATAATCAGCTGTTTTCAAACTGAGGTTTGCGTTCGAGGAACGAATGGCTTGTCAGTCTCACAAAAGTTGCATTTTTCTGATATTCTTCAATGGTACGGGAGTTCAGGTAGCTCATGGAGGACTGAAGGCCTTCTTTATACTCTTTTATTAATTTTGATACGGAACCTTTGTATGGGACGAGGGATTCTTCGCCTTCGATGTAGTTCTTATTTTCCTGTTTGACTGCAAATGAGGCGCTGCCGCAGTACTTTTTCCAGCGCTGGTGGTTGTATTTCAGGACTTCGCCCGGGGCTTCGTCTGTGCCTGCGAGGACGCGGCCGAACATGACTGCGTTGCAACCGAGAGCGATGGCTTTGCACATTGCGCCGGGAGTGCTGATGCCGCCGTCGGCGATGATTGAGACATTGCTTTTGAGTTCGTCTTTTGCTGATAATGCGCGGACAATAGCGTCAACCTGACCGATTCCGATGCCTGATTTGACTGACGTAGAGCACATTGCGCCGTTTCCGATGCCGACGCGAATGGCGTCTACCTCGAGATTTATGAGATATCTGGTGGTTTCGGAACTTGCGACGTTGCCTGCGATGATTTTGAGTTTGTATCCGTCGATTACGGAACGGATTTCGGATAAGAATCTTTCAATCATTTTTGAGCCGCCGTTTGCGATGTCAATACAAAATATTTTAATTCCGATGTCAGCAAGGGCTTTAATCCTGTTGATTTCTGTTTTGGAAGTGATTCCGATAGCAGCAGACTTAACGTCTGAGCTGTTCAGAGTATTATCCCTGAACTCATCGAGTTGTTCCTGAATGGTATTAAAACGGTGTACTATACCGAGACAGCCGAGTCCTGCGAGGGCTTTTGCCATTCTTCCTCCGCAAACGGTATTCATGGGGGAGGCAATGACAGGAACATCGAGTTTTATTCCGCAGAAATCTACCGAAGTATCGCAATCGGAACGGTGCTTAATCTCAGAAATCTGGTCCGGAAGCAAAGAGACATCGTCGTAAGTTAATGAATCCTCCTTCAAAATGTTTTTGTACGACATATTTGTAAACTAATATTCAATAAAAGGGGAAGGCTGTTTTTATCACCTTCCCGTATAAATTCGTTTCTTTTTTGCATTCCCAGGGTTATTATTTGGGAATGCGGGTGAAAACCTAAAGCACCCCGCCCTTCGGGCACCCCTCCTAAGAGGGGACTTAAAAACCACCCCGTCAGCTTCGCCGCAGCGAATCTGCGACTTCGTCTGCCACCCCTCCATCCCGACACGTCGGGACGCAAAGAACGCGGAGGGATTTTTCCTGGATTCCCGCTTTCGCGGGAATGACAGTGTTATTTTAAGTATTTCAGAAAATCTTATTAAAACAATTGTCAGGATGCAAGGGCATGCGTGACCTTGTCAGCTGCATCCTGCAAAGTATCCGCAGGAATTAAATTCAGGCCTGATTCATCGAGCAACTTTCTTGCCTCAACCGCATTGGTGCCCTGAAGGCGGACAACGACGGGGATATTGAGGTTAAGGTTGCGCGACGCCTGAATAACGCCTTCTGCGACTCGGTCACAGCGGACAATACCTCCGAAAATATTAATTAAAATTGCTTTTACATTCGGGTCGGTCATAATAATTCTGAATCCGTTTTCAACTGTTTCCGCCGAGGCAGTACCGCCGACGTCAAGGAAATTAGCGGGTTCGCCGCCCGCGAGTTTAATAAGGTCCATCGTACCCATGGCAAGCCCGGCGCCATTGACCATACAGCCGACGTTACCGTCGAGTTTAATATAATTAAGGTTATACTTTGAGGCTTCTATTTCGAGCGGGGCTTCTTCGTTCAGGTCACGGAGCGCTTCATAATCTTTATGCCTGTATAGCGCATTATCATCGAGATTGAACTTTGCGTCGAGAGCAAGAATCCTGTCGTCATTGGTAATAACAAGCGGATTAATCTCGAGCAGGGAAGCGTCGGTTTCCAGATACGCCGTGTAAAGCGCAGTTATAAACTTTATAAAATCCTTGTAAGCATTTCCTTTGAGCTGAAGGCCGAAAGCGAGTTCTCTTGCCTGATAAGACTGCAGTCCGATAGCGGGGTCAATCCAGACCTTAATAATTTTTTCGGGAGTTTCGGCAGCGACCTTTTCGATTTCCACGCCGCCTTCAGTTGACGCCATAATGACATTTCTGGAATTTACCCTGTCGAGAAGGATACCGAGGTACAATTCTTTTTTATAGTCGAGCCCTTCGGTAATAAATAGAGTCTGAATTTCCTTACCTTCGGGACCCGTCTGATGAGTAACGAGAATATTGCCGAGAAGTTTAGAAGCATATTCGCGTGCGCCGTCAACATTATCGCCGAAGAACTTAACGCCGCCTTTATAGACGACTTCATCGCGGTTATTTTTATTATAAACGATACCTTTACCGCGGCCGCCCGCATGAATCTGTGATTTAACAACGAATTGTTTGATACCTCTTTCGCGTAGAGAATTTATTGCACCGTCGAACTCTTCCATCCATTTGACAGGAACGCCGTCCTGGACGGCGACGCCGTATTTTTTCAGAATGGCTTTAGCCTGATATTCATGAATTTTCATTGAGTATAATTAATTATTTTAAATTTATCGTCCATTTTTTTAGCAACGGAATCGAGCTTATCAATTGAAATTTTGAGGGAATCGAGAGTCATTTTATTAACAGCAGAATCAAGTTTCTCAATACTCTGGTCAATTGTCTTATCGATTTTCTCGTTGACTTTCTGTTCGACTTTATCAGTAATTCTACTGCAGCTCAGGATAATGCCAAGAACGAGCAAAGCAGAGAAGAACTTAACAGAATTTACGAAAAAATTACGTTTTGTGTAATTCATAAATGATAGTATAGTTTTAAAAAGCAAAAGTTTAATTAGAGTAAAATTAGAGTTAAAAGAGAAAAATCAAAAGGGAAAAGGGAGTGAAAAAGTGAAAAAGTGACGAAGAGAAGATCAAAAGAGAATTAACCACGGAGCCGCGCAGAGTTTCGCAGAGAAAGAATATTAGTCTGCGACGCAAGAGCGAGCTCTTAATAAGCAATTAACATTGAACAATTCAGAATGGGGGAGAAAGAAAAAGCGGGAATCTGTTAGGATTGACCGCTTTTGAATTAAAAA